>R03__coassemble_11_pt1 | contig 121802 bp, 121 predicted proteins | sample R03__metabat2_low_PE_060 | metagenome-assembled genome bin R03
GAGTTCCAATTTAGTCATTTATAATTATTTTGACTAAATTGAAACTGCAATGACCAAATTAAAAACGGAGCTTCTTTTCAAAACGGCAAAAATGTCAGGGGAGGTTCCAAAAAAGATTGTCAGAAAATAATTTAGGGGTACGATGGGGGTACGTTTTGATTTTAGAGTGCCTGGAATCCTTGATTTTACTGGTTTTTTAAAAAATTCGATACTTATTGCCGCGGCAGATGAATAAGACTTTTATCATTTCCTGCATAACCTCGCATATTGTCGCAAGGCCCTGTTTTACTGGCCTTGCGGTATTTGTTAAAAATCACTTGCGGTCGCATAATGACGCATAATATGGCATAGTTTCGAAGCAGCCAAAAACAAAGTTTTTGGGTTGTGCAGTTTGCGACCGCTAGAGGGCGCAAACTGCATTTTTCTGTCCTTTTTTTAATTTCATTCTATAAATGATAATTTTTAACGATATTTTTATTTCAAAACCTCCCAGTACCCAAACCGATTATTACCAACCCGTATCAAATATCCGCTATTTGTAAGCTTATCCGTAATTCTTTGAACCGTTCGGGTTGATTTTCCTATTGCTTCGGCTAGCTTTTCCCTGGTGACCTTCGAATCATTTTTTATCATCATATATATTTGACGCTCATCATCTGTAAAATCTACATCTACCGGTTCGGATAGAATGCCAATTAGAGTGCCAGATGTCACTCTATAGAAATTAAAATAGAAACCATATGGTGTACTTAAGCTGTCCCACTTAACACCATTATTATTGCATAATGCATTCATGCGCTTAAATCCGGTACCGGATTTTTCAACATCCTTACAGCGATACAGAACATCCAACATAACGGGATTACGTTTGACCGAAGAAATATTTTTATCAACAAAATCTTCCGGTGTAAGACCATCCGGAAAAGTTCCCGGGTTAAAAACGGTTATTTTCCCCGGATGAATATTTATTTCAATTTCCGGTATAGGTGCATACATGGCATGTGCAAATGCATTCACTATAATTTCACGGATAGCATTAACCGGGATTTCCGGAATTTCCTCACGCTTTCTTCCAACGGTGACTTTCCAGTTAATATGATTTAATACATAGCTTACTCCAATATTAATCAAAGAATATACATTGCCCTTCTGATAATTCAGGTCAGTGAATGTGATTTTTTCATCTGTGGCATAACAGGCAAGTTTAAGACCAATGCCGACATTTTTGCCAAACATCGCGAGTGCAGCATTATTCAAAACATTATCATGCATCAGATCTAATATGGTAAGCAGCGATTCCTTGTCATATTCAGGCATTTCAAGTCTTCCACAGTTAACCGCCTCCCCGTAATACTTTTTCAGCGATTCATCATCAATGTCTTCCAATGACATATTGCTTGGTTCTCTTTCCCAGGGGAAAGAATAATCTTCATTTTTTATCAGCCTTCGCAGTTCATCCATTGTCATTTGCCTATTTTGTGTTCCGACCCGAATCTGAAATTTGCCGAATGCGGAGTAAGGCTTCTGTGATCCGGAAAATATAACTTTCAGAATGTCCTTTCCGTCATATGTTTCAACTGAAAGCATCGGTGTGATTCGTGGTTCAATATCTCTTAAAATACCATCAGTAACCGTTTTTATTGTATTATCGCTGATGGCCTGGCCCTTAAGCTCGCCATGATCATCAACGCCAAAATACAATTCTCCATATCCATGCTTATTAAGGATTGCTGCAATAGCTTCAATTGCCTGATGTAATTCTCCAGTAGACTGCTTAAATTCTACCGTTTCGCTTTCAATTCCAAAGTTCATAAAAACTCCTCACTTTCGAACTAATCATAGCAGATGTCACTCTATTTGTCACTCTATTTGTCACTCTATTTGTCACTCTATTTATCACTCTATTTGTCACTCTTTTCTGGAAGCCATTTAATTTGATCATTTCGTATGCAAATGACTAAGTTGGATTCATAATGACCAAATTAAAACGAAACCTTTTACAAAGCTCCGTCTTATACATATATCGGCAATTATCTTTATTTTTGCCGATATATGTTTCTCTATCCGATTCCTCTGTCGATTTCAAAACGGCAAAAATGTCAGGGGAGGTTCCAAAAAAGATTTGTAAAAAATAATTTAGGGGTACGATGGGGGTACGTTTTGATTTTAGAGTGCCTGAAAGTCTTGATTTTACTGGGCTTTTAGAAAATTCGATGCTTATTGCCGTGGCATGATGAATAATACTTTTATCATTGCTTGAATTTACTCACTTTCCTTGATTTATAAAGGATTTGCCGCATTCTTACGGCAGATTGATTTTATCATAAATTTGCATACTAAGGCATATAATGGCATATTTAGGCCGGCAAAAGTTGTACAGAAAATTGTAAATCAGTAAGCTGTACAACCAAGCTTTTCTCTGTAAATTCCAACCCAACGTCAGCATACTCCTGTCTGAAGAAATCCCAGTGGACTTTTCTCCAATAGCCTATAGGCCTATCGCCCTCATCTTCCATCCAATCTCTCAAGGTATCCTATAATATCACTTGAAATAACCTCCATCGGTTCGTCCAACCATCTCTGCCTAGAGCCTGACACGCGTTCCAAGTATTGTTTATCGGCAAAGGTGTTTCTCACTCTTTTTACTCCTTCATAGTCATTTTCACGCATGCCGGGGTCATTCAAGATCAATAGTTTAATCGCATTATTTAGCTTCTGATAATCAGCAATTTTTCCAAGATAATACATATCAAAAATATCTTTGATACATTTTCCATGATAGTCTTGATGCTTAAGTTCCTCAATACCTCCGTCTATAAGAGACCGCCCGACTGATCTTCTTCAGAACCAGCCGGGCGGCCATGCGTTTACCTATGTGATTTTCAGATGGCTGATTGTTGATCCAGCCACTTGGCGAACAGGTCCTTCTTGATCATGATCCGCTTTCCGCTGTAGAGCATCCATTTGGCTCCGGCGTGATCACGCACGATCTCATACATCTTCTTCTCTCCGGTATGCCCAGATGGAAACAAAGATTACCAAACACACCTGAATCATTGCCAGTCCAAATACCAGATTCGGATGATTCTCCACAAACTTATCGGATTTTATTTCCTGTTGTGAAAATTCCCAAATTATGTATTCACTTTGCTGATGTGGGCACAAATTCTAATTTTAATTGCATACCAAGTCCAGCAGCGATTCTTTTCACCATAGCCAGACTGGGGTTTCTTGTACCATTTTCGATTCTACTAATATCAGCCTGAGTAATCCCCGTTCTTTCAGACAGATCCTTCTGTGTAAGATGCTGGCTTACTCTTGCATCAATCATAGCCTGTATCAAATCATATTCCGGTCCAAATACATCATATTCTGCCTTTACTTCCGAATTTGATAATGCTTTTTTCTTATACTCTTTATAACTTGTCATTGGGATTCCTCCTCTCATAATCTGCTTTATACTTTCTGGCTAATTCAATTTCACTTCTCGGAGTCTTTTGAGTCTTCTTTGTAAAACCATTGGTTAGTATTGCTTTATTCCCGGCAAAAAAGAAGTAAAGTACTCTTGTAATATCCGATCCCTGTTTGGTTCTCAATTCAAACAATCCGTCATTCTTTCCCTTTCTTCTATATGATATGTTGGATTCGACATATTGTCAAGTGATATTATGTTATTTACCTTCTCCTAAAATATTTTCATCAGCAATACTCTCCTTATCCTTAAGTATATATTGCAGTCCGCAGGTTGCAAAAGACATCACACAGGCCATCATAATATTCCTGTCTTTCAGCAGTTCTTTCATTGGAACGGGCTTCTGATTTTCCTCAGATAAATTCATATCTGCATTGCTATTATCCTTTACCTTTTTCCATAACGGTAAGGAAATTATGATCACAAGCAAAATTCCGGTCTGAAACCAGAATGCCAATCTATATCCCCGATTCCAGTCTGATACCTGTGAAAGTGCTAATTTGCATATACTAATTTCAAAAAAGAACCCGTGCATTCCACAAGTTCTTCATATCGTATCGTGACGCTTCAAAAGTTGTAAATCAGTTGTAAATTTCCGGTTGTTGCGCCCTCAAGTCCCGCTGGATGATCCTTAATCATGAAGTATAGCAGGTTCGCCGCTTTTTCTTGGAGTGAAGGGTAAACATCTCCGCCAAATACGCTCTGATAAACAGCTGCTATAATACCTTCTACCTTGCCTGCCTCCTTTTCTACTCCAAACACATCGGATTTGAAAGTGTCCTCCATATTATCAACCATTCGGCGACACTCTTCATAAGTGATTCTATAGATTGGAGCATTTCCGTCAGGTCTTTCTAAAGACTGGTGATCATACTGATCTAGGAGAGTAAGTGCCTTCGTATACTGATTTACTGCCTGAAGCACTTCGTTTCCATCCACCTCTAACACGCTGGATAACATTTTTGATTGGATTTCCACGGTCTTTTCCAGTGCAGCAAGCCTTTTTTTATTAATAGCATATCCCTGTAAGATATATTCTTTCAAAATAGTATTTGCCCATCTTCTAAATTCAATACCTCGTCTGGATTTTACCCTATATCCGACAGAAATAATAACGTCAAGAGAATAATACGCTACCGGTTTGTCCGAATTTGCAATTTGCAAAAAATGCAAATTGCTTTCTTCATCCACTTCTCCTGTTTCAAATATGTTACTAATATGTCTGGAAATGGTCGAAACATTTCTTCCAAACAACTCCGTCATCTGAGCCTGCGTCAGCCACACAGTCTCCTCTTCAATCGGAACATTTAACTTAATTTCCTGATCTTCCGTTTCAAATAATACAATCTCATTCTTCTCCATACCCATTCTTCCCCTTCTTTTTAATCAGTTTCTCCATCTGTAATTTATATTCCATCAAACGAAACAGATACTCCGGCATCTTACGGTTTCCCAATTCCCAATCCTGCACTGTCCGGTACGGAATTTCAAAATATTCGCAGAACTCCTTACGTGTCATACCTGTGCTGTCTCTTAATTCAATGATATAATCCTTGCTCTCCATTTTACATTCTCCTCATGTTCGCGGTGCGTATACTGTATTCCCATTTTATTATACGCATCGTGTGCTGTCAATATCTAGTAACGAAACTGCTGCTTGTCATTTTTCTTATCATTTTTCCTGTCATTTATCCAGTCATTTATATATACTAATTTCAAAAAGAACCCGTGTATTCCACAGGTTCTTCATATCGTATCGTAACTTCTCAAAAGTTGTAAATCTGTTGTAAATTTCCGCTTACCAGTCTCACAAAGCCGATAAAATCAAACCTTCCGGTCCATAAGTGCTCATACCGATACAATGGCAGATGAAAAGCACTCGAACCGGTTTCATTTAAGTATCTACTTTTGCAAAGAAATGCCTAATTATGCGGGTTTGTGCGAACTTTTTAACGTTAGAAGTATTTTACAGAGATTCACGACGTTTACTACCTTTTGATTTTAACTGCCGCAAAGCTCTGGCCTTTAAGAATAACCTTTCCATCCCGGGCAGCAACTGATCCCAGCTCAAAAAGCTTTCCCGATTCAAAATTCTTCCAGGTGCTCTCATCATTTTGGCAATTCGTGCTTAATTCTTCTAACGGTACTTGTGCACAGCTTTCATCAGGGTTGACAAATATCATCAAATCACCCCTTTTATATACAAAAGCCCTGCACATTTCCCCATCCTCTTCCTGCTCATTTATTCGTGCCGATGAGTGCTTAGGATATACAAATTCCAAATTATTATCCTCTAAGAGTTCCGGTGTCTCCTTTCTTAACTCAAGAAGCCTTCTTACCGTTTGGTACAATGAATCCTTCTCTTCCATCTGCGCCTTTACATTTTCACGCTTTGCTGCCTCACGTGTATCCACGGGGAGATAAAGCTTTGTGCTGTCAGCACCGGAAAATCCCATATTTAATGACGTATCCCACTGCATGGGCGTGCGGGATCCTGTTCTGGTATAACCGCCCTCTTTATTTATAAGTTCAGCCTGATAACGCATTCCTACTTCATCACCGTAATATATAAAAGGTGCGCCGGGCATTGTTAATATAAATGCGAAGGCAAGCTTTCTCTCTGTTTCGTCAAGATAATAGGAAAGTCTCTGCGTATCATGGTTGCCGGTAATAAGACAATATTTACCCGCATCCTTTATTGCCTCATATTTATAGAGATAGTCATCAAGGAATTCATTTATTTTACGTTTTGAATTCTTTTTAAATATCGGGCTCGGCTCAGTGTTGCTGCAATCCCTCATAAGAAGATCATATCCGTTTCCATGCCAGTTAAGCATAAAATCCATATCAAAACCCGCAGGGATTGCAATTGTGGGATTATTCCATTCCGAAACCATAACCGCCTCGGGGAATTTTTCCTTCATCCAGCCGGTAATATTACGCCAAACTGCCGAGGTTCCTGATTTTTTCTCATTATCATGCTTGACCAGCGATTCTGCCATATCGACGCGGAAACCATCACACCCCATCGACAGCCAGAAATCCATTATATCCTCAACCGCCTCTATGGTAGCAAGCGCATCAGGGGAATCTGTAGGCTGCTGCCATGACTCCGTAGGATTAAGGAAGCCATAATTAAGTGCAGGCTGGGTTGCAAAAAAGTTAACTATATAGACACCGTTTCTGTCTGTCATGCCTGCCATTCCCTTAAGGTCCTTAGGACCCATAAGCCAGTCATCCGTCCAGATGTAACGCCCCGAATACTCATTAGCCTCAGGCAGTGCGCTCTTTTTAAACCATTCATGCTCATAGGAGGTATGTCCCACAACCAGGTCAAGAAGCACATGTATTCCCTTGCTGTGGGCTTCTTCAAAAAGCCTTTTTGCGTCTTCATTAGTGCCATAACGCGGTGCAATCAGCTTATAATTTCTGACATCATAGCCTGCATCCTTAAAAGGAGAATCAAAGCAGGGATTGATCCACAGTGCGTTGCAGCCAAGCTCCTTAATATAATCAAGCTTCTCAATTATTCCGTTTAAATCCCCAATTCCGTCATCATTTGTGTCCTTAAAGGACTGGGGATATATTTCATAAAAACATGCATTTTTTAACCACTTAACCATTTTCTTCTCCTTCGATATCTTTTATCGTTTCAAATACATTTGCGTCTTTGGCACCTCTGACGTCATTTACAAGACTATCCCCGAACATGACAGCGCGGGAAGAATCGATATTATAGGTACTAAGAAGTATATCATAAAAACGGTCATCAGGCTTCATGTAGCCTGTGTCGCTTGATATAAGCACTCCGGCCATGATTTTATCAAACTCAAACAGCTTTATTACAAGCGTACCGTACATATCAAAAATATAATATTCATAACCCATAGTAATTCATGTGTCCCAAAACAAGTCATTGCAAATTTGCCGTGCTGTAAAAGTTTTATCTGCACTTCAAGCCAAGGCACGCAAAACACCCTGGCTTGAAATAAAACTCGCCCACTAACCCTTTACGGCGCCGGAAACGCCTTCCGCATAGTATTTCTGAGTGCGCATGAAAAGTGCGGCAATAGGTATTGAAATTATTACTGCAGCAGCCGCGAAACTGCCGAACCACTTTGTAATATACTCCTGTTCGAGCATCTTATACATGCCAACCGCAACTGTGTAGTAATCTGAATTGGCACCGCATATAACCTTCGCCAGCATAAAGTCCTTAAACGGACCTGCAAATGAGGTTAAAAGCGTATAAACAATAATCGGCTTTGAAAGCGGCATTATTATGTGCCAAAGAACTTGGAAGCGGCTTGCTCCATCAATCTTTGCTGCTTCATCAAGAGATATCGATATGGTATCGAAGAAACCCTTTGCAATGTGATATCCGCATCCGGCACCGCCTGCATAAATACAGATCATTGCAACTCTAAGCATCGGTCCCCCTGTCCAGCCAAACATTTTTACAATATAATAAACAGCAATCATTGACATGAAACCAGGGAAAAGATGCACTATCATTGCGCCGTTCATGAGTTTCTTTCTTGCTTTAAAACGCATTCTCGAAAGAGTGTAGGCTACACTTATTACTATAAATGTAGAGATAACACAGTTTGCAACTGCAATTATCAAAGTATTCCAAAGCATCTTCGGAAAATTGAAAGCGCTAAAATCAGTAAACAAAAGCTTATAGTTATTAAGCGAGTAGGATGTAGGAAAGAAAGTTGCCGAATAGGAACCAAGCGTTCCCTTAAAACTCGTCAAAATAACCCACACTATGGGAATAAGCCAGAAAAATGCCAGCACCGCAAGAAAAACATGTGCAATTACTATAAGAACTTTCTTCTTAAGAGGTTTTTTCATAAAATTACTCATCTGAAGCCCTCCTCATCTCTGTTTGATCCGCTCAGATTAAAGGTAAGCAGTGAAACAATTGCCAGCGTTATAAATGTAGTGATACCGATTACGGCACCTGCGTTATAGTATTCATTATCAATTGTCAGCTTATAGAGCCAGGTCACAAGGAGATCCGTCTTACCGGCTGTCTCGCCGAGAACTCTGGGTGCTCCGCCTGTAGTAAGGAAAATAACATTAAAGTTATTTACGTTTCCGGTAAAGGTTGTGATAAGGTAAGGAGTCGTCACAAAGAGCATGTACGGCAATGTAATTTTCCTAAATGTCATTATAGGACCTGCGCCATCGATTTTGGCAGCTTCATAAAGCTCTGCGGGAATATTCTGCAAAATTCCCGTTATCTGAAGGAGTGTATAGGGCACGCCTACCCAAAGGTTAATAATGAGCACTGCCACACGCGCCCAGGTTGGATCTGTAAAAAACGGCAGTGATTGCGCTGAATCAATCAGGCCCAAATTTCTAAGAAGGATATTTACTGCGCCTTCGGGCTGCAGCATCTGTTTTATGATAAGCAGCGTTACAAAATGAGGAACAGCAACGGTTAGGACAAAGCAGAATCTCCAGAATTTTTTTAAGGCAACTTCCTTCCAGTTAATAAGCATAGCTAGAAACATGCCCACAAAATAATTGGAAAAGGTGGCAATCAATGCCCATACCAGAGTCCAGGTCAATACACTCCAAAATGTATTGCCCATGCCCTCGCCCATTGAAAGCATTGATTTAAAATTATCAAGCCCTGTCCAGTTGAAGAGAACCAGTTTATTATCTATGATGCTATAGTCGGTAAAAGCCATACACATCATAAAGACAAGAGGCAGGATAGTAAAAACAACTACTCCGGCAACAGGAAGCGTAAGAAGTGTTTTGTGCAGATTGTTGTCAAACAGCTGCTTAACATCTTCCCGAAAGTCTGTTATGATTTTGCCTCCCTTTTTAAGCCATTCATTAACGTATGCATTCTTGGCAGATTTTATCAGCAAGGCAATCCCAAGGGCTATGATGGCAATGGTTATGATTCCGTACAACAAAATAACAAGGGAACGGTCGCCGTCGATGTATACGTAAACGCACTTCTTCTCATCCCATATTTTCTGCTGCTCCAGTTCTCCAAGCGTAATAAGAAGCTTTAAATTATTTATTCCGCTTGATAATACATACCGTACAATCAAAACTTCCGCTATTAGAAAAGCAAATCCTCTGACAAACTGTTTATGAACGAAACAGCCAAGCCCCCAAATAAGATTAGACAGCCAGACAACAGGTGAGCCTTTTGCCATAGCCTCAAAATATGTAAAATCAGCAGGATTCTTAGATTCCTTTGAATTCTTGCTCATAAAACCTTCTCCGTTCCTTATTATCCCCCGGGTCAAAACCCGGGGGATTTATCTGATAACTTACTGCTAATGATTTATTCTGCTCCGGATGTGTTAACTGCTGTGTTTAACTCCTCAAGCTTCTCAGCTACATTTTCATGTGTAATTACGCCATCTCGAAGTTCTTCTCCAAATGTCTGGGCAGGTGTCCAGAAGTAGCTAAACTCTGCAAAGCAGGGACGGGGATAACCGATATTCTCATTAGACCATGAATCAACAGCTACTATATCATCTGCCTGTACTTCAGCATCACTCATTAATGACTTAAGAGCAGGAACATATCCGCGCAGGTCAAAGTGCAGTTTCTGTGCTTCCTCGCTTGAAAGGTATGCTGCAAGGGCCATGGCAACATCAGGATCTGCACATGTTGACTTAACACCGATTGCTTTTGATGAAGCAAAAGGTCTTAACTGCATATCCGTTCCATATACGTTAGCCGAAGGAAGAGCTGCAACACCCATGTTATCGCCAAGGACTGCCTCAACATCGGCAGCTGACCATGTGCCTGACCATAAAGCATTTACAGTACCCTCCTGCATCATGGAAATCGCATCTGCTGGCTCCGCATTTGTAAAGTTGGGGTTAGCTGCAAGATCTACAAGGTAGTTTGCCATGGTAAGGTTCGAGTCATAGTTAAGAACAATGCCCTTCTCACGAACAAACTCTGTATCCTCGCCGAAGAAATCAGCGCCTGAGCCTGTAAAGAATGCTCCGAGATAGAACCCGTTTGAAAGAGCGATGGCAACATTGCCTTTCTCAAGCATAGCATCTAAACTCTTAACATCTTCCTCAGTAAATACTGACTTATCATAATACATAAAGTAGGAATCGGTTGTCATCGGGAAGCCGTAGATTCCGCCGTCTTCATATGTGCATAACTGGGTAAGCGTCTCACTGTAATCATTCTTAATGGATTCTGCATAGGCACCGCCGATTTCTGCGATTGCCCCTGCCGAAACAAGATTCTCAAGACCTGTTGATCCGAATATAAATACATCGGCACCTGCCTCTAAATCTTTAGGGAGTTCTTTCTTAACTTCCGATTCGGAATGAACACCATATTCGAAAGTGATATTCCATTCAGGATGTTCCTCATTAAACTGATTGCATAATGTAACGATCCATTCGCCATTCTCAGGATCCTGATCTTCTGAAGGACTCCAGATGGTAAGCTTTACATCACGAACCTCTGTGGTTTCTTCTGATGCTGCTTCTTCTGCAGTTTCTTCTGATGCTTCCGAAATGGCTGTCTCTGCAGCTGTTTCAGTACTTACGCTTGCTTCTGTGCTCCCGCAGGCAGCAAGTGAAAACGCCATCGTAGCCGAAAGCAACGCTGCAATGATTTTCTTCTTCATAAATCTTCCTCCTTTTAGGATGATTTCATCCCTTTACGTATGATTTTTGTGTTTCCGAAACTGTTTCGGATGTTGTTGTGGAAATAGTACGACTGTTTCGTAGATTTGTCAATACTATTTTTGCAAAATGTTGAAAAATAAAATAATACTTGCGTTTCATTTTGTGCAGTGTTACTATGTGAGTGTGCGAAACATTACGAAACAGTTTCCGAAAATACAGTGAGATGAGGTTTGCAATATGAAAACAAATTATCACACCCACACGCCGCACTGCGGCCATGCCCTTGGTCAAAGTGCAGCTGAGTATGCCAGGGCAGCTTTTGATGACGGATTAGCGGTCCTTGGCTTTTCCGATCATGCTGCATTCCCGGATACGGATTTTGGCTGCAGAATGCAGTACGATGAAATGATTACTTATTTTAATGAAGTAGATGAACTCAAAAAGGAATACGCGCCAAAGGGAATGCAGATTCTTAAAGGTCTTGAAATTGAGTACCTGCCTGAATATCTTAATACAGAAGGAATACCCGGAAAGAATTACTATGAATTCCTTCTTAATGATATGAAACTTGATTATCTTCTGTGCGGTGAGCATTTCTTCAGAAACGAAAAGGGCGAGATTTATAATCTCTATAATATAGACGGGCCGGAAAGAGTAATAGAATACGCAAAATGCTGCGTTGAAGCGATGAAGACAGGTTATTTTAAAATACTGGCGCATCCGGATCTTTTCGGAGTCAACGACTTTGCATGGGGACGTGAATTGGATACGGCTTCCGATATCATTATCGACGGCGCCGTCAGATACGGAACAATACTTGAGTATAACGCAAACGGTTTCAGAAGAGGAATTCATACCTATTGTGACGGCCGAAGACTCATGTATCCTCTAAACAGGTTCTGGGAGAAAATCAAAGGGGCAAAAGTAAAGGTAATCATAGGAAGTGATAGTCATAACCCAAAGGAAATATGGGATTATGCCATCGATGATGCCAAGGAATATCTGTCATCCATAGGTATCATCCCGATTGAAACATTTTAGAAAAAAAATTATAATAAAACAATCAAAATCAGGAGAGGTATTTAATGAACATTCGTGATATAGCCCGTCTTGCAAATGTAACTCCGGGAACAGTTTCAAAGGTACTTAACAACTACCCGGATATAAGCGAGTCTACAAGAGCCCATGTAAAGCAGATTATTGACGAATATCAGTACGCGCCTACGGTGGGAGTCAAAAATACACAGTCCGAGTCAAAATCCACAATGATCGGTCTTGTCATTGAGGGTGTGTACAACTCTCTGTATGCCGATATGCATCAAATGATTTCCAACCGTTTTCATAATGCAGGCTGCCCGATCCTCTCTTATAGCGATAACTATTTTGCGCAGGATAAAACAGAGAAATTCGAAGAAATCTTAAAATATGCCAACGACCGCAAATTAACCGGTCTTATTTATCTTGGCGGAAGCTTTGCAAATGTCGATGAGAATCATTTTAACAGACTCCCCTGTCCTACAATTTTTGTCGATACTGTTCTGCCTCTCTCCTTTGCGCAAACAAATTATTCCAGTATCCAGTCCAACAATTATGAATGCGGAATGCGCCAGATGGATATTCTCATTAATAAAGGTCACCAAAATATCGTTATGATGATAACCTCAAAGGATGATATTTCGGTATACGGCTTAAGATACGAGGGCTACAAGAGCGCACTGTCTTTGGCAAAGCTTACAAACAATCTTGATAACGTAGTCGAAGGGCAATATATATATCCCAGGACCTACGAAAATCTTATGAAATTTATGAAAGAGCATCCGGAAATTACGGCAATATGTATAAGCGCTGATATTATGGCTCCTGCCGTTTTAAGAGTACTGTACGATTTAGGCAGAAAGCCCGGGGAAGACATTGATATCATAAGCTTTGACGGTCTTGAATTAATGGATTATACGGTTCCGAGAGTAACAGGTTTCCAGCAGCCGAAGCAGGAAATGGTGGACAGTATTTATGATCTTCTGATGGGACTTATGAGCAATGAGAAGAAGCATCAGCATATCACCTTCCAGAATCAGATAGTGTATCGCGAAACCCTGAAATAGGCGCATTGGCATTAAACTGCCCCTCATATAGTTCCTGTTCATTTACGCATTCACTCTTTATTCTGCCGACCAGGTATTGAAGGGCATCCGAAACATGGGGACGTATATCACCGCCAATCAGAATAAACATCATATCGTCACCCACATTTAAATCACCCTCGTTAAGCCAGATACGTATATAATAGATTCCGTCGAATTTATACGTGTCCGAAACTGCATCTTCTACCTTCTTTTTATCATAGGAAAAATGCATGCCGCTCACCGGCAGTGTGTTTTCCACCCCGTCCCGCACCATTGCTCTTGCCGTTCCCCGCACAACACCGTTATGCGTCAGATACATACCTATCTTATTCGCCAAAGGATCGGCTTTTGCTTCCAAAAGCCATCTGTCCAGGGATGGTGATGTTTTTTTGTCAGAATGCTGTTCTGCGCAGTCAGCAGAGCCATTTCCCGTAAGCATTGACAGTCCGTGTTCCAAAGAGTCAATTACTGCCGTCAGATTCTCAACTGCCGCTTTTTTGCTGCCGGGCAAATTGATAATAAGAGTGCGTCCCCGAATACCGGCCTCAGAACGGGACAGACAGCCTTTTGAAGTAATCTGAAGACTTTTTGCGCGCATGACCTCGGGGATTCCCGGCGTCCGCCGCTTGATCACCTCAAGCGTAGCCTCCGGCGTGATATCCCTAACTGAGAAACCAGTCCCGCCGGTTGTCAGGACAAGATTCGCCATCAACTCATCGGCGCATTTTGTAAGTTCCGATTTAATCTGATCCTTTTCATCCGGAATGATTTTTTTATAAATAACATTAAAGCCCTCTCTTTCCAAAACAGCGCAAACAGCTGGACCGCTGGTATCCACGCGCTCCCCGCTAAAGCCCTTATCACTGATTGTAAGCACTGCCGCCGAGTAATTCATCCCATTTTCTCCTTTTTTTAATGCGCCTCCTTAAGTATTTAGCGCCTCCTTAAGTATTTAGCGCCTCCTTAAGTATTTAGCGACGCTCTTCTGAATTATATGCCCCGTGAACTCCACCCGTTTTTTCAAGCAGACGGATATCACTTATCACGATATCCTTTTGCACGGCCTTACACATATCATAAACTGTCAGCGCCGCAGCAGATACAGCAGTCAAAGCCTCCATTTCCACACCGGTCCTTCCGCTGCAGGACACACTTGACTCAATTTCAACACTGCAGCGGCCCTCATCAAGCCGCAGGGATAAATCGATGCCATCAACAAGAATCGGATGGCACATCGGAATCAATTCAGGTGTCCGCTTAGCTCCCATAATTCCGGCAATCTGGGCAACCGTTAGAACGTCACCTTTTTTCATCCCTCCGCTTCGAATCAGATCAAAGGTATTTTTATTTACCAGAACACGCGCAGCTGCGACTGCAGTGCGGCGGGATTCTATCTTTTCACCAACATCCACCATTTTAGCGTGCCCCTCCTCATTAAAATGGGTAAAATCAATCTCTTCATTTCTCATGAAATTTTCCTGAATAAAATCCGCAATCTCCTTAATATCATCCGGCTTAAAACAAGGTACATCCGTATCTGTCTGCAAATCCGTAACTACTGCAATAAATTTCTCTATCTCAGAAGTAAAGCCCTTCCCTGACTCCATGCGTGCAATGCCGATTTGCGGAAGATTTGCATTTTTATAACCTTCAACAAGGATTAAATCCACATCACAAATCATTTCAAGCACCTGTTCCGGAGTTTTCCCGCCGTTTTCCATATAAGCTGTTTTCTCTAATGAACCAATTACTGTAACGTCGGCCCCCGCCTTTGAAAATCTCCAGGAATCTTTGCCTTCATGGTCAATTTCAAATTTATGGCCGTCATGCTTAAGGGCGGCAAGCCTTATACCACGGCTTTTCAGTTCCGGAATCAGCTTTTCAATCAAAGTCGTTTTGCCTGAACCTGAATACCCGGCAAAAGCAATCGTCGGAATACGCGTCATAATTTATCCTCCAATCTGGTTCATATTGCGGGCCGCGCCGCTTCGTTCCTGCAAAGACAGCGGTGCGTGAGAGGCAGGCTTTTCCAAAATAGCTCGCTCCATCTCACTTATCATCCCATCAAAATCCAGTCCCTTTATGGAAAACTCCCGGCCGGAATGCAGACACGATTTTAATTTGCCGTCCGCAGTCAGCCTTATCCTGTTGCAGGCTGCACAAAAGTGGTTGCTTAAGGCACTGATCAAACCGATATTTCCAAGCGCTCCCGGAAGATGATAGAGCTTAGCTACGCCACCATCCTGCTCCGATTCAATCAGTTCCGGCAAAGCCGACAGCACGGCTGAACCGGCAATATAAGCATCCGGCCCGAAAGCATCACTTTCTGTCATCGGCATCAGTTCAATAAATCGCACATCGAGCGGATACTTGCATGTCAGCATCGCAAGTGCCGGAATTTCATCAGTATTCAATCCTCCGATCAGCACACAGTTGATCTTAATCCTGTCAAAGCCTGTATCAAGCGCCGCATGAATACCGGAAAGTGCCTGCTCAAGATTACCGGTTCCCGTAATATAAGAATATTTTTCCGGATTCAAAGTATCCAGGCTGATGTTCATCCTGTCCACACCGGCAATACGCAGACTCTTTGCCATTTTGGGCAGCAAAATTCCATTTGTCGTCATGCACAGCTCGCGAATCCCGTCTACCGCGGCGCACCTCTCGCAGATAGAAAGAATATTTTTTTTCACCAGCGGTTCACCGCCTGTAATACGAATCTTTGTTATTCCAAGCGATGCACCGGCCCGCACCGCCGTAATCATCTCATCCTCAGTAAGCATGCTCTCATGCGGCAGCTTGCATACGCCCTCCGCCGGCATACAGTACCTGCACCGCAGATTGCATAAATCTGTTACCGAAAGGCGCAGATAGACAATTTCCCTTCCAAATGCATCGACCATATCAGTATCTTCCAAAAGTACAGTTAGGGTAATGGCACGGCTTGCACTGCTGACAGAGCCCTCCGTCGCCAAGATTAATAAGTTCTTCCTTTGTGATCCTCTCTCCCGCAAAAATCTGAGGAAGCAGAACGTCAAAAATCGTTGTGGGAAGGCTGATTGCAGCGCCCGGAACCCCCAGGATTGCCGTCCGTCCCAAATAAGCCACAAGCGTCATATTTCCGGGCTGCGCGGGGACTCCCCAGCTGATTACTTCAGCATTAAGCTCCCGTATTGCAGCTGGTGTCAGATCGTCCGGGTCAACAGACATACCTCCGGTGAAAATCAGAAAATCCGCGCCATTCTCAAGATGTTTTTGGGCCGCACGGACAATCATATCCAAATCATCGTCACAGATTGTAATTCCAACGATTTCAGAAGGATAAGCTTCCATTTTTTTACGGACTACAGGCTCAAACTTATCCTGAATCCGCCCATTATATATCTCACTGCCGGTAATCACAACTCCGATTTTCCTGTGCAGGTAGGGCCGCAGATCAAAGAGCTTTTCTCCCTTGCAGAATTCTTCCGCCTTTATAATCTGCTCCTCCTGCGTAACTAACGGCACAATACGCATAGAGGCAAGGCGCGCTCCTTCTTCCGCCGGATAATGATCCGGCAGGGAAGCAATGGTAATATCCCCAATAGAATTGATTTTTTGCAGCAGCTTGGTGTTTACGCGGAACATTCCCCGCTCCTTAGCTATAAGCAATACCTTTCCTTCGGATGGTTCGGTATAATACGCGCCATCTACGCGGGCCATTGCCGCCAAGCGCACGGCCGCATCCTCTTCGTGGATTTCCCCGGCATTTTCCTCCCGGATAAATATTGTTTGTTTCCCGTAATCCAGAAGTTTTGGAATATCCTCTTTGCAGATAATATGTCCACGCTTAAAGGCCGCTCCTTTAAAGCCGTCATACATAGCTGTTACGTCATGACACAGTTCCATGCCAACAGCATCTTCAACCCGTACCTTTTTCATAATAAAAATCCTCTCAAAACTCTTCCCGCTTCAACAGGCCCGCTGCCTGCGGGAATTACTGCCATAACATCACAGCCGATTGCAGTTCTTATAACAGCGTTTCCCTGATCCGCCGAAAACAGCATACGCGCAGTCCCGTCCGATAAGTCAAGCTGACCCCTAAGCAGCCTGGTTTTTGTACTTTTTTTGTCAAAATCATTGGCAAGTATTACCTTTACTTCCCGCGTTAAGTACGGATATCGTCCGAGCAGCTTTTTTAATGCCGGCATTGCAACGGCATAGAAATTAGTCAGGGCCGATGCGGGGTTTCCCGACAGGGCGCAAATCGGTTTTCCTTCCTTTATTCCATATGCGCAGGCCATACCGGGCTTGATATCAACACCGCGAAACAGCATTTTTGTTCCTATATCTTCCATCGCTGCCGAAGTAAAATCATAATCACCGGCAGATACGCCTCCCGTGATGATAATTGCGTCGCACTCATTAACACCCTTGCTTATTAGAGCAGAAATATCACGTACACTATCTCCTGCAATGCCAAGATAAACAGGCTCGCACCCAAGCTGCTTCAGCGCAGTTTCAATCATGAACCGGTTAGTATTGCGGATCTTACCAGGCAAAGGTGTCTCATCTGCCTCCACCAGCTCACTTCCGGTTGAAAGGACCGCTACACGGGGAATTCTAAAAACAACAGGATTCTTCTCTCCCTGCGCGGCAAGCATGGCGCCAAGGCCTGGATCAATTATCATTCCCGCTGCTGCAAGAACATTGCCCTTTTTAATGTCCTCTCCTGCATGCACAATATTGCTTCCTGCTTTTACCGGGGAGAATATTGTCACAGAAGCAGCGGTAAACGATGTTTTTTCGTACATAATAACAGCATCCGCCCCATTTGGAATCGGTGCTCCGGTAAGAACCTTTGCCGCCATTTTGGCCGTAATCTCTTTTGTCGGAACACCTCCGGCAGGAATCTCTTCCGTAATCTGAAGCGTTACGGGGTTTTCCTTTGAAGCTGTCAATGTGTCCACGGAGCGAAATGCATAACCATCATAAGGAGAGCGGTCAAAGGCCGGAACATTTTCACGCACAATTAAGTCACATGCCAGCACACGTCCGGCACACTCAGAAAGAGAAATCTTTTCCGTACCAATCGGTTCTATCGCGGAAATCAATATTTCCTGTGCATATTCATAAGAAGGGTTGTTAATCATCATCATTCTCCTTAAGCAGCAGAAGTGCCTCCGGCGGAAAGCGGAGGTACACCTCGTCTGCCCTATGGTTTTTCCATGTTTCTTTATCTGTCTCCCACCCAATGGGAATAGTATTTTCCCTTCCGCAAGGGCGCAGCATGATCGTTACTGAAAACGGATTTTCTATAACCTCGACCACCTTAAATAAAGCAGCATTATCGCCTTTTTCGGGGCGTACATCATGCATACGGATGCCGACATATTCAGCTCCCACCGGGATTTCATTTACCAAAATTTCCAGACCCCAATCAGATGCAAATATCTTCTTTTGTCCAATGCGTTTAAATGGTGAAATATTCTTACATCCGGTAAGCATTGCTCCGGCTTTTGTCCTGGGATTTGCAAATACTTTTTTCGTTTCATCGCAGACATCAATTTTACCTTTATTCATCACTGCGATACTGTCGGCCATGCGGTAAACCTCATCACGGTCATGTGACACAAGCAGCACTGTTCTTTTGAAGCTTTGAATCACGCTGCGCACCTCCTGCTCCATGCGAAAGCGCAAATGAGTATCCAGCGCCGAAAAGGGCTCGTCCAGCAGGAGAATCCGCGGATTTGACACCAATATCCTGGCCAAAGCGACCCTTTGCTGCTGACCGCCCGAGAGCTGGTTGGGATAGTAAGCAGCAAGCGGAACTATTCCAAAGTTTTCCATAGTCTGCCGGACAATGCTTTCCCTTTTGCTTTTGTTCTTTTCCCGTTTTGCGCCGGTACGGATATTTTGCAGCACTGTCATATTCGGAAACAAAGCATAGTTTTGGAACATCAGTCCCACATGCCTCTCCTGCGGAGAAAGATTAACATGATTTTCTGAGTCAAAAAACGTTATTCCATCTACAACAATACGCCCCTCGTCCGGTGTCTCAATCCCGGCAATGCATTTTAAAGTCATGCTCTTGCCGCACCCGGAAGCGCCAAGAAGCGCCAGAGTTTCATCAGAAGCATCAAACTTTACATTTAAAGAAAAGGAACTGAGCTTTTTTCGAATATCTACGGAAATTGACATTTGCTCTCCCTCTTTACTGCCGCCAGACTATCTTTTTTCTCCAGCATATTAACAGCCAGCAAAACAACAAATGAGATTGCCATATTTACCATCACCCATTTAAAAGCAAGCCCATCGTCACTGGTGCGCCACAGCTGGTAGACTGTGGTTGAAATTGTGGCAGTACGGCCGGGCGTATATCCGGCTATCATACTGGTGGCACCATATTCACCCAGCGCCCGTGCGAATGCCAGTACCCCGCCCGCAAGAATGCCCTGTTTGCAATACGGCATTCGGATACGCCAAAATATATAAGCACCGGACAGCCCCAGAGTCTGTCCTGAATAGGCTAAGGTTTCGTCAAAGGATTCAAATGCGCCTCTTGCAGTACGATACATCAATGGAAAAATCACAACAGACGTGGCAAAAACAGCAGACCACCATGCCATAGTCAGTCTGATTCCGAACACATTCAGCACCCATGCGCCGATCAAGCGCTTAGGGCCAAGCACTCGCAGCAGAAGATATCCAACCACCGTAGGCGGCAGGACAAGCGGAATTGTCAATACAACATCAAGTATTCCCTTTATCAGCCGGGGGGCTTTTGCAATATAATAAGCCGCAAAAATTCCCGCAAAAAAAACAATCACGCTGCTAATGGCGGCAATGCGAAGTGAATTATAGAGAGGAAACCAGTCCAATGATGTCACCTCCTTGTACTGTAAGCGGAGTAAAACCTGCATTCGTAAACACTGCATCGGCCTCATCAGAAGTTAAATACTTAAGGAATGCCTCTGCAGCTTCCGGATTTTGGGATACATTCATTACAGCAGCAGGATAAATGACCTGACCACACATATCCCCTGTTGCTGTATCAACGATTGTAAGCCCTGCTGCAAAAGCATCCGTCTGGTATATGATGCCGCAGTCTACGACTGCTTCGCTAACCTGGGCAGTGACTTCTTTCACATTTGAGCCATAGGTGATAAGACCATTTGCGGCAAGTTCTTCTTCATTTAAGCCATAATAATCCAATATCTTCTGCGTATACTGTCCCACCGGTACATCAGCATTACCCATGGCAAGCATGATTTTACCATCCTTAAGGCCTGCAATTAAATCGTCATAGGAATTTATATTGGCAGGATTCCCATAAGGAACAGCCAGCGCAACCTTATTCTCCAAAATGTCAAATCTGGTATCGGCAAGGATAAAGTCCAATCCATCTGTATTGACTTCCGCCGAGGCATTGATATCGAGCTGATTCATCTGCTTCTGCCCTGCCGAAATAAAAATATCAACGTCTGCGCCCTCCTGAATCTGGGTTTTTAAGGTTCCTGAAGAGTCAAAATTAAAAACAATCGTGACATCATCATGTGCTGCCATATAATCATTGCCAAGCTCTGTCAGCGTTTCTGTCATGGATGCAGCTGCAAAGACAATCAGTTCCACGGGTTCTTTTGACACCTCTTTCTGAGTGCAGCCGCAAAATAATACGGCCATTGCAGTCACAAGAGCGACAGCTAAAATAGATTTTGTTTTCATGTTTTTCCTCCATTTTTCATTATGCAATCCTGCTCAATCGAGTAGGAAGGGAATAAAAAAAGCCGTCAAAGAGACGACCTGCAGCAATAGCGCGGACACACTTATCTCATCATGCCGCGCGATACATACTGTCTCCTTCTCAATAGTGGAAAGCTATGCCATTTCTAACATAACTCTGGGACATGTGATTTTTACATCATCACATAGTCGGTCGCACACCATAGCATATGCCTTAGGTAATTACGACTCGGAAACATATTATTCCCATATCCGGAATAATCCATTCAGTTTTGAAATTTACCTACAAATGCCTTGAGCCTTTCATCACCTGAATTAAACAATTCTTCAGGTGTTCCTTCTGCCCTTATAAATCCGTCCTCCATAAATATCATTCTGTCAGACACTTCTCTTGCAAACTGCATCTCATGCGTAACTATTATCATGGTCATATGCAGACTGGCAAGCTCTTTTATTACCTTAAGCACCTCTGCCGTAAGCTCCGGGTCAAGCGCGGAGGTTGGTTCATCAAAAAACAGCACTTCCGGCCTCATTGCCAGGGCACGTGCTATTGAAACTCTCTGCTGCTGCCCGCCGGAAAGTTCACAGGGGTATGATTTTTCCTTATCGGATAAACCGAGTTTTGACAATATCTGCCTCGCCCGCGCGATGGCCTCCTCCTTCTCTATTCCCGAAAGCAGCATGGGCTCGGTTATATTCTTCATAACCGTATAATGAGGGAAGAGATTAAAATTCTGAAATACCAGTCCGAAGCACTGCCTTATCTTCTTAAGGTCCTTCTTTGAGGCATATTTCATTACACCTGATTCATCCGTTGCGGCAACATAATCAAGATATTTTAAAGTGCCCCCATCCATTACCTCAAGCATTGTTGCACATCTTAACAGCGTGGTCTTTCCGGAGCCCGAAGGTCCGATTATCGAGACAACCTCGCCCTTTTTGACGCTTATGGATATGTCCTTTAAAACTGCCTTATCACCGAAGGATTTTTGAGCATTTTCTATGGCAAATAATATCTTTTTCTCTTCCATGATTTTCTCCGGCTTATCTGTAATAATTCATTTTCTTCTCAATCTTGCTCATGGCAAAGGCGACAATTGCATTAAATATATAATAAAATACACCGGCAATCATAAGAGGCATTATCGAAGCCTCCTTTGCCGCTATCTGCTTGGCCATTGTAAACATTTCCGCCTGAGCTAAAACAAAAGCCAGGGATGTATCCTTAACAAGTGTAATGACCTCGTTAGTCACTGACGGCAGAACACGTTTTATTACCTGGGGAAGTATTATCCTGATAAAGGTCTGGGATTTTGTGTATCCGAGCACCTTTGCGGCCTCATACTGGCCCTTTGACATGGATTCTATTCCGCCCCGGTATATTTCAGCAAAGTATGCGGAATAATTTATTACAAACGCAATAATTATTGCCGGAAACCTGAAGCCTCCTATATTAATACCGAACACATAATAAGGCGCAAAGTACACCACTATGAGCTGAAGCATAAGTGGTGTACCGCGCATTATCGAAATATAAATACTTGTAATCCCGCGAATGATTTTGTTTTTCGACATTTTCCCAAAGGAAACAATCATTCCCAAGGGCAGCGAAAACAAAAGTGTGAGTACAAATATCTCAATTGTAACGATAAGTCCTGAACAAAGCTGTCCAAGTATAGTCTGAATACTCATGAAAATTATTTACCCAAGCAGACTGAATCAGTAAGACCAAAATCAGAATATTTCTCAGCAATCGTCATAAATGTGCCGTCATCAACCATTTCAAGCAGCACCTCCTGAACCTGGTCGCGAAGCTCTGTATTGCCCTTAAGGAAGCCTATTCCGTACTGCTCGCTTGCAAGCTGCTCATCCATAATAACGTAGCCGTCACCGCGCTGGTTGATCTGATATGCGGCAACACCTATATCCATTGCAACCGCATCAATCGCACCTGCCTCAAGATCCATAAATGCCGTATTGTAATCAGCATACTGCGTAAGAGTGCCAAAGGTAGCCGCAAGATCTGCAGAATCGCCCTCAAGAGCCGCAAGAGCAGAGGAATCATTCTGAACACCCACATTCTTGCCTGCAAGGTCTGCCTTCGTTGCTATTCCGGCATCCTTTTTGGACACAAACACCTGGCTGTTATCTACATAGGGCACTGACCATGTATAAGCATCCTCTCTGCCCTGTATGGTAAAGCCGTTCCATATGCAGTCGATTGAACCGGAAGAGAGCTCCATATCCTTTGCATCCCAGTCTACAGGCTGCTTAACAAGGCTCCAGCCCAAGCGGTCGCAGACTTCCTGGGCAAGATCAAGGTCAAAGCCCACATATTCACCATTGTCATCCATATAGCCATAGGGCGGGAATTCCGCATCAAAGCCCACTGTAAACGTTCTGCCCTCACCTGCATCACCTGCATCAGCTGCATCAGCCGCAGTCTCAGCGGGAGCCTCCGTTGTGCTTTCTGCCGTATCTGCCGCATTTGAAGCATTCGCTCCGCCTGCACAGCCCGTCATAAACATTCCAAGTGTCATAACACCCGTAAGCAGTATTGCCGTCAATTTCTTCATGATCATTCCTCCATAATCAATAATATTTCAATTTGAGATAAAAACACACTCCTTAAAGTATCAATACTTCCCGAAAATGTCAAGAAGCCCTTCATTGTCGATACATTGTCAGCCCTTCTCTGCCTTAAGGGCATATTCAGCGCCGTCTTCGACATCGGTACTGTCAACTCCCGTCACGGCATACTCACCATTAATATAAAAGGCCCAGTAAGTCCCGTCATCCTCATATATGGCTTCAATACCGTTTACCTTTGTCACATAGAGTCCGTATTCGCCCTCTTCGCCTTCGATAAGTTTTTCATCAAAAAGCGCCTCACCGACAGTCTTCTTCTGCGTCGAAATATTGAATGTGGTCTCTTCTCCCTCTTTATCTGTTACGACAAGCGTAAAATTCTTCGTCTGCGTCCCATCATCCGAAGCTTCATTCTCTTTGCCGCAGCCTGCCATAAAAATCAGAATTGCCAGTATTATAAATGCCATAAGAAACTTCTTATTCTTCATCTTTCCTCCCTTTGATATTCCTCTTAAATATCTATTTGCATATTCAGTTTCCTTATCAGTTTAACAAGCGGTACTATCATTGTGCCAAAGGCAATATTGCCAAGGGCATGTACCCCGTCCCATGGAAGTCCTGCCGCAATCCACGATATTGTTGCCTTAAAGCTAAAGCCCATCCAAAGGGCCCAAAAAAGGGCATAAAGAGTTCCGTAAAGCAGCCCATGCAATGCACACACTGCGATATAAACTACAGCAGACACCTTATCAGACATATTCTTAGGGAGCAGCATTGCCGCTCCCCAGAGAATCGTCCATATATAAAGATAAGGTACCCACCATACCGAAAATCCGGCAATTACCCCCTCGAGCAAAACAAACACATATATCGGAATCAGGGCCTTCTTTCTATATACCAGCGTATATACCATTGTCAGCATTCCAAGCATGTGTACATTAGGCAGGAATTCAAGGAGCTGTTTTGAAATAAACATTATAGCTCCAAGCAGGCTAAAGACAACCATTTCTTTGATTTTAATCTTATTCATCAGTCCCTACTGCTTCAGTAATCGACACATATTGTGTCGGCTCATTAAATTTATGTCCTTCCGAAAGCCATTTACGCAAAAGATCCCTCTGACCTATATCATTACCTTCCTCATCGGGAATTGATACATCGCCATCAAAGCCCACCCATTCGCAATCAAGATCTGCATCACGCCCAGTTATATAGAACATTTCCACACGCCCCACCATAACACGGAGTGTTGTATCAAGAGGCAGTTCTTTACCGTCCTTTATTATTCCCGTGCAGACATAACAGGTCGGATAATTATCCCGGTTTGCCACTTCACCGGCATTGGCGTTATTCGGAACAAAGGGCAGCTCCTCATCCGTTAGGCCCTCCGGATATTTTGTAACCTTATAGGAGGCTCCCGCCATAATCGCAAGGCCATCATCAATTCTGTGGAAATAATAAAACGAAGTATTTATATACTGAATCAGTTCCTCTACCGTCATTGTAGCCGAATATACCTTACGTGAGCTGTTCATAAGATAAATAAAGTTACTTGAATAGCCGGAAACGGAATCATCCGCATCGGCATAATACGGTATCTTCCTAATGGGAGCGCCTGCGACATTGCCTTCCATTAAGAGAATATCAAACTGCTCATCGCCATACTCATTGTACATATCAAGCAGCGTATTCACAATTGCAGAGCCTGCGGGATTATTGTGATTGTCATCCGTAACGTTTGAATACTCTGCATCGCTTGTAAAGAATACCGCAGCCTCATCCTCATCGTTAAGACCGCCCTCGTTTGTATCCTTCCTGTTCTCAAGGATCTTCTCCTCGCATACCTTAAGAGCCGCAGAAGCATCCAGTTTTTCGTCAAACATACTGTGCAGTGCATCAGAAAGGCCGTTTATAAGACCTCCATTTTGATCCTGCATCTGCAAAAATGTGTAGCCGCCCGAAACTACATCCTTAAGATTTGAAAGTTCCTCAGGAAGCGCGGATATATCATTATTCATGGGAATGACACCGCCCCTTGATTCCTGATAGGCATTAAATGTAGTCGTCGAGATATATGCGTTTAATACTTTAAGAACATCCTCCATCCTCTCATCCGAAACATTATTCGAAATGCCAACGCGCAGATTCATATAAAGCGGCAGCCATGAATTTCCGGCTGCATCAAACATGGGAAGTATCGTATAGTCAGTATCAAGAACTGTCAGATTCACTGTATTTATTAAGGCTATGGCGCTCTCTCCATCTCTCATATGGTTTACTGCATCAACAGCAGAAGTCTGCATATCCGTCTCATCAACCAGCCCGTCCGCAAAAGCCTGCTCAAAGCGGCTGAAAATCTCAGGCCATACTGTTTCATCAAGAGTATAATCAGAATCCGCCTCGCCCGATGCATATGTATTCTTCCATTTAATACCGTCGACGGAATTAAGTGCGTCCGCTCCTATCGCCATTGCAAGCTGCATGGCTGAATAGGCATAATCGCCGCTCATAGGCCAGCTTACACCGTCTATGCCAAGTTCCTTAAAGGCTTTGTCTGCAGCAACCAGGCTTTCATAATCATAAGGCAGCTCAATTCCCGCATCATTAAAGACCTTATTGTTCGCAACGAATACCATTCCCGTTCCCTGAATGGGAAGCCAGTAAAGCGCCCCGCTTTCATCCTTAAAGCTGTCGATTAAGGTCTTTGAATAATTACCCGTAACCTCGAATTCCGATACGTCCTTAAGGTATGCATCGGAATTTCTGCTCTCATCAATATAGTATGCCTGACGAAGCAGTATGTCCGGTGTATCCTCCATACCTATATAAGCATTTTCATGAACCTGGGAGGATAAGCACCACTTAATATTAATATCCGGGCACTGCTCCTCAATGGACTTAAGCATATCCTCGCAGGTTGACAAAGCCTGCACTACAACAACGGGCCTGTCATCCTTTTTAGACGTTACGGCGGTGCAGCCTGCAAGCATAGTGCCAATCACTGTAAAAATCATTAAAAGCGAAATTACCTTCTTCATAATATATCTTCCTCCAATCAGCAGAACTTCTGCTGTTTACAATCTTCAAATACGCCGCCCGGCGTATTTGGCGCCGAATTTGCATTGCGTTAGCAACATATTAAAGGCTCATATCCCGGCTCAGCGTTTCATAACTTCCAAGCGTTTCGGTATATACATTTAAGAAATTCTCAACATCGATAAACTCAACATTTCCTGATTCTGCGGTCTCCTCTGTATAATTACCCGGAACGGTAGCAACCTCATATACCGTGTCATCATCAAGTTCTGTATCATTGCGAGTCGAAATCACATACGGGAATGTATCGCCGTCACCGTACTGATCAAAACCGGTTTCTTCAAGTTCCTTAAGCTTAGCCCCCGTAAGATGCAAAATCGCAATACTGTCCGCATCGGAATAGGTTCCGGGAAGAGCTACCCAGGAATCCTCCTGCGTGATGCCCCCTGAGTAGAATACCCCGTTTACGCCGTATGGATTTACGTTAACACCGGTAAACTGATAGATTTTTCCGGCAATCTCATATTCCTTTATCTCGCCCTTATGCGATTCGCCAAGCGACATAAGCGCCACATCGGTACCGGCAATTTGGGCATAGACGCCGCCCACAATCCGTGCGCTTTCTGCAATATCAAGGTCCTCCGTGCAGGTGCAGTATGCAGGGGCACCGCCCTCTTCCTTGGCCTGCTGCCTGATATCCTTCATCGCGGCAGTAATATCTTTGGCCTCGCCTTCGCCGAGAATCCAGTTTTTAAAAGCATCACCCACGGGAGTAATAAGACCATACTCATTCCATGTGGTATACTTAAGCCTTTCCATCCTGCCTTCAAGGCTTGAATTATAAGCATCATAAATAGGAGAGTCAGCATCTACTTCGCAGTCCTTCAAAATAGGGAACACATCAGTTTCGTAGTTTAATGCCTCCTGACCGATTTCAGTAGCATACAATTCTATAATCTTCAATGCGTTTTCAAGCTTTTCCTCATTCCCTTCCTTAAGCAAATCCTTGCTAAGGCCTATAAAAGAACCCGGATTATAGATATAATAATTATTCGCACCGTCTTCACTTATATACGGCATCAGGCCAAACTCATCATCCGTGACCTCTTTACCGCCGTCCGGGTTAAAGCTGCTTTGATGAATGGCAAAAAGCGTATTCCCGGAATAAAGACCGTTTTCCACATCAACAGACAACGGATTTTCTTCAACTAATTCAAAAAATCCGATATCCATAAGTTTCTGCATATATTCCAGTGTCTCATCCCATACGGAATAGTCAACATCTTCGCCTGCAAGAAAAGCTTTTTCCCACGCGGCTCCCTCCGGTGTATCCAAAAACTCCATCTGGGCAATATTTGTTACGACCTGAAAAAGTCCTCCGGGAAGCTTTCCTGATATAACGCACAGTTTAACGCCTCGCTCATCGCACTTTTCCTTTAGTGCAACAAGATCCTCATAATTTTGTGGGAGCTCTGCACCCATATCTTCAAGGAGCGTTTTATTATAGGTTATGCCAAGAACCGTATTCTGAATGGGGAGCAGATAAACCTCACCATCCATACTGATAGTATCAAGGATAGACTTAGAGAGTCGGTTTACAAATTCATAACCGGATAAATCAATCAGATTCTCACGGCAGGCTTCATCCTTGCACTCGTTTCTCGAAGTAAAATAAATATCGGCCTGATTCCCATGTTCAAGTTCATTGGTGGAATATTCGCTGCCATTTGCCCCCCTAAAGGATGTAACAGAAAGCTCTATCTCCGGATACTGCTCATTAACATATGCAAAAAACGGGAAAAATCTTTCGCCTGTATTATACAAATCTACAGTAAGTGTATTATCAGCAGGCTTAGGGTCAGCCTCTGCGGTACTTGTGCAGGCACAAAGCCCTAAAGTCATCGCGGCCGCAAGTATGGTGCAGACTGTTTTTTTCATCATACGCTGTTTCGCTCCTTTTATCTTTTTACGTAATTTCCCAGTGTCTTAATAAGCTCCGCTAAATTGATCGGCTTTGCAATATGAGCATCCATTCCTGACTCTAAGGATTTCTTAATATCCTCTTCAAAAGCATTTGCCGACATGGCAATGATCGGAACACTCCCGGCATCGTCCCTGCTGAGGGCTCTTATTACCTTTGTGGCATCATAGCCGTTCATATTGGGCATCATTATATCCATCAGCACCGCATCGAAATGATTTAGTTCTGACTGGGCAAAGGTATCAACTGCAATAAGTCCATCCTCCGCAACAGTTACCTTAGCACCTTCATCCTCTAAAAGTTCGCGGGCGATTTCCATATTAAGTTCATTATCCTCAACGAGAAGTATATTCATTCCGCTAATATCATTAACTGCTGTATCATTTTCTGCTGCCACATCCGCATTTAAGTCAATTTCAAGGGGAATTTCAACAATAAAGCAGCTGCCCTTTTCGTATTCGCTGCTGACACTGATTTTGCCTCCCATCAGTTCCACGAACTGTTTGGTGATGGGCATTCCGAGACCTGTCCCTTTATAATTGGTACGTGAACCATTATCCTCCTGGGCAAAAGGTGTAAATATTTTCGACAAAAATTCCGGTTTCATGCCGATTCCGGTATCCTCAAATTTAAAGAAAAAGCGTGATTTATCTCCCTCTTCATATACCTCAGTTGCAGTAACTCTTATCGTACCCAAGTCCTGCGTAAACTTAACGGCATTCCCCAGGATATTAATAAATACCTGCCTAAGGTGCAGTTCATCGCCCAATACACGAGGATGCTCTATACCCTCAAAGTTTTCCACATAATTAAGGCTTCTGTCATTCATCTGTCCTTTTATAATAACTCCGCAGTTAGACAACAATTCCCGTATATTCAAGGGTTTATGCGCAATTTCAGTCTTCCCTCGCTCGATACGGCTCATATCAAGGACGTCATTAATAAGACTGAAAAGATGTGCTGATGCGGTATTTATCTTTTCAAGGCAGTCGTTGGTTTTTTCACAATTATCCTGCTTTAAAGCTATTGTAGTCATACCCATGATCCCGTTAATGGGTGTTCTGATATCATGGCTCATGTTGGAGAGAAACTCTGTCTTGGCCCTGCTTGCTTCCTCGGCCACCTTGACAGCCTCCTTAAGCTGATCATTTAAGTGCAGAATTCTCTCATTTTCTTCCTCTTCGCGTTTTCTCTTATCGCGCAGGATCAAGAAAATGACAGTAGAAGAAGCCGCTATTATAAATACCGCAAGTGCGGCAATGTACAGAATGGTTGCTCTTACCGCGCTGTCCATGCCCGAGCCAAGCGTATCTGCTTTTGCAAACAGCAGTATTGTCCAGTCATTTGAAAACAGAGTACTGTTTGCAACATAATATTCTGTTCCGTCCTTATAAATAAACTGACAGGCAACACCTTTACTCTCTAAAACGCCGTCAGAGAGCTTCTTTACCGAATCCCCATGCAGAAAATCACAATCCTTCAGTGCACTGAAGACATTGTAGCCCTCGATAAATTTACGGTCATCAAGCTGCGTCTGCTTAAAGAGAACGCGCCCGTCCTGACGGATAACGTATGTATAGCCGTTGTCGCCAAAGCTTTCCACCACAAGCTTCTTACTGAAGGTATCAAGGTCAACTGCCGCAACAACATATTCCGCCTGCCCGCTCAATGCAGGTATTGAAATGCTTCTGTTTAATACAAAAAAGATGAATTGCTGTTCGCTTCCAATATGCGGGATCGTACCTATATAGATGCTATTATCCTCAAGGCAGTCCATAAGCTCGGAAATATCCACCCAGTGCCCGATATATCCATCCGAGCAAATATAGGATGACTTTTTGTCAATAATTATCGTTTTTAAATTGCCGTCAAGAAGAGGATTTGATATATTTGCCAGAAGCCCCTTTACATCCTCTTCATCCTTTACGCTGCCCGTCTCAAGTTCATCTGCCGTAATCTCAGTTATGGGAAAATATGTCTCTGCCATAACATTTACAACTTCACCTGCTTTATCCGCTATCTCTATAAGCGCGGATGATTTATCCTGATAAATCGCATTCGTCTGATACTGTGAGAAACGCATAAGAAGAAATGCGGACACACCAAGAACAGCTGCCAGGGCAAACAGCAGACCAATAAGCATCTTCGTATTATTAAAAAGTAAACGTTTTTTCTTTTTCATGCCACCATAATCTTTCATTCAAATACGCATCCCGGGATGATCCTATCTTCTGTGCTTACACGAAATCCTCTCTCATGGGTGTAAATACATCCAGCAGTATTCCTTCCTCAAGGCATACACAGCCATGTTCGATGCCGTCTCTCTTAAGCAGCACGTCACCCTCTTTTACAACATGCTTTTCTCCTCCGACCTCGAATTCGAAGGTACCCTTTATCACATAGGTCGCCTGCGTATGAGGATGATGGTGAAGTGCGCCAACGGCTCCCTTTTTAAAATGATTTTCCACCAGCATAAGCTCATCTGTATAGCATAATATGGCGCGCTCTACGCCTTCTGCCGTCTTTTCATACTGCGCGTTGTCCGCATAATTCCATATACTGTTTTTATCCATCTTAATCCTCCCAATCCACAGTCTTTAGCACTTTAAGATCCACTGCTGCAGCCCATAATAATAATAATAATAATAAGTCAGTTTGTAAAGGCAAACGCCGGATAGCAATAGCCCATCATATCAGTCCGAAATGCTCAAATGCCTTATATAATCCGTCCTTACATAGATCATCCGTAACATAATCGGCTTTTTTCTTAAGCTTATCAGAGCTGTTGCCCATGGCGATTCCTACTCCCGCAGCCTCTATCATCTCAAGATCATTGTTGCTGTCGCCCACTGCATAGGAATCCTTAATATCCGTCTTAAGATACTCACACATCCTAAGCATCCCTTCAGCCTTGCTGCTGCCTGCAATTACCGCCTCAAATATTCCGATAACCCTGTTTGAATCTTCAAAAGATGCCTGGTGTATCCCCTGATCGGTACTTAGATCATGATTTATAAAGCATATATCCTCAGGAATTGCAGCCTTAAAACTCTTAATATCAGAGCGCAGGAGCACATCGCCCGAAAATTTATTTGCCCTGATGTCCGGCAGGTTGTCCTTTAGGATAACAGCATCCTCTCCCATGTGCTTAACAAGATTTTTTATAAAATCATCATGTTCAAAGCCTTCTAAGGAAAGCCAGTGCTTATCCTTACCTTCAAAAATAAGCGGAACATCATATTTAAGCGATGCATCCCACACCCTCCGGATGGTATCTGCGGGCAATAAGCTCTCGTATATGATATTTTCCTTATATTCAACATGGCATCCGCAGGCTGCGACTATTCCGTCAAAGCCAAGGGACCAGAGTTCCTTATAGCGGACATTTCCCCGCGCGCGCCCTGTGCACAAAAGCGGAATGTGCCCATTGCTTTTAAGCCGGCGTATCGCCTCAGCGGCGCTTTTGGGAATCCTTTCCTTAAAGTCCCATATGGTCCCGTCAATATCCAAAAAGACCAGTTTGGGAGAATTATTGCCATTTATGCATTCCATTGTGATTTTCCCTATGTCCAAACCTATTTATTCATTACTGCATCAATAGAGGATATGCACGCGGCCCTGAAGCCCTTTTCTTCAAGGGCGGCAACTCCCCGGATTGTGGTACCGCCCGGTGAGCATACTTCATCCTTAAGTACTCCGGGATGTTTTTGGGTCTCAAGCTGAAGCTTTGCCGCGCCAAGCACGGTCTTTGCGACCATTTTATATGCCGCCTCACGCTTTATGCCGTATTTGACTGCCGCATCCGCATAGGCTTCCATCATAACGTCAACGAAGGCCGGACCGCAGCCGCTTATCGCTCCGCCTATTCCCATGTGAGCGGACGGAAGTTCAATAACCATACCGATATGCTCAAAAATTCCCATGAGTTCTTCTCTCTCATCTTTTTTAAGCGAATTCTTCTCTTCAAATAAGAATACCCCTTCCGAAACGCTGGCCGGCGTGTTGGGCATGACAAACTGAAATCTTACATTATCGATATATTCTGAATATTTATCGTAATCCCAGCCTGCTGCCACAGAGATCAATGCCTTTCCGCCGATAAGCGGTCCAATCTTATCAAGCACTTCCTCTATCTGATAAGGCTTGCAGGCCATAATGAGCGTATCACATTCTTTAGAGAGTTCTTTTATACAAGGCATGGGGTTAAAGCCGATTGCCTCGGCGTTTTTCTCTAATTTATCCTGGTTCGGCGCATAGGCATATATCTGCTCCTTTTTAAGCGCACCGCTTTCTATAAAGCCCGACGCAAGAGCCTTTGCCATATTACCCATGCCGATAAATCCGATTTTATTCATGATCATCTTCCTCTTTAATTTCGTCTTTTGGATGCTTTGCACCTTTACTTTTGACATCTACATTATATTATATTGTATCTGCGCCGTTTTCAGCAAGTTCAAATACGCCTCTTCGATTCTGCGCCAAATCTACCTTGCCGCGTCAAGTGCCTCTTCAAGGCTGTCGGCCCCTATCACTTCAAGCATCTCGGGAATATAGTCTTCCCCTGCCTTGCTGTCGATATTCGCATAAATCTCTTTTATGTATTTAGGAGAATAATCGTTATTATATATGCCTATCGCAAGGCCGCTCTTTAGTGACTCCGTATCGTCCGTCTGCCGGTTAAGAAGGTATGAGCATATATATTCATTGTCTTCTATAATATAGTAGCTGTAGGCAAACGCAGCCGCCTGAAGCTTTTCGCTCGCCTTAGAGCTAAACCCTACCTCCGTAACGCCTATATCCCTTACTTCACCCTTTGTATTAAGAAAATCCTCCTTAGTCATTACCTCTGTAAGAGACGATAAATTCATAGGCGTCAGCACTGCCGCCTCTTCGCTTTTATCATAATCCCCTTTCCAGAACTTAACCCTCGTAAGGGGAGCGGGGTAAGGATGCACCGATAGGCACCAGTCATAATCCCCTCGCAGCTTTGCCCTTTTATTAAATTCATAGAGAAAATCACGGGCATTAAAAAACAGTCCGTTATTGCCTCCGTTATCATTCCAGTCATGGTCTACGGAAAAGTAAACATGGGCGTTTGCATAATTTGATTTTATGGCATTGTAGAAGGTCCTGAAGGACTTTTCAAAAGCCTCCGTGTAATTGCACAGATTATCCGTTGCCATATAATTCCATATGGTCTGCTGATTGACTTCATTGGCAATGACCCAGTCATGTATCATGCCGTATTCAACGCCCGAATACCGTCCTGATAAGAACAGGGCCGCAGCCTCCATAAGCCTAACACCCTCCTCTTCTTCCGTATTAAAGGCATAATACATTGACTGTCCCGTCTTATGACGTGACTTAGGATGGATGATCTCAGGATATAAGGTATTCCAGTCATTAAGCACTATTGCCGTGGTATGATACCCGTTTTCCGTCAAATATTTAAACAGCAGATCAAAGCCCGCAAGACGGTAGCCGTCAAAATCATAAGTCCTTCCATTATAGTCAAAGCTTACTGTATCTATGGCAGGATTTGTTGAAGGCCCCATAATATAGGAAAGCGGTATGTTAAAAACAACCCTCTTAACATTAAGATCGGTAAGCTCAGCCCTGCCTATCGTGTTGGCATCAAGTAAAAGCCCCTTTTTACTCTCTATCGCAGGGTAAGGATCCTTATTATCGGCGAGTGCCTCCGGATTGGATATGCACCTTTGAGTTGCTATCGGAATATATTCACCCCCAAAAAGCAGGGCCGGCACAAATCCCGCAAAAAGATATCGCTGCTCATATTCAAAAACAAAAGCCGTATCCGTCGCCTTTAGGGCGCTGCAGATCGGGGTTTTGTCCTTTAGCGAATTCTCGCTTTCATAGGTTGCTATTTCAAATAAATAGACATTATCATCATCCGTTACGGGTATCCCCTCATTAAATGAGAGTTCGTAAAGCATAAGCTTTGAAGCCGGCAGATACCTGCATACCATGTCTTCACAATAGCTGTAGGCTTCTTCTATGTCAAAATCAAGTTCCTCTGCCCGAAAATTCCCGGTGCCCGCCTCTTCCGTAAGGGCATCATCTGCATCTGCGCCTGCAGCATAAGAATCGCCGACTTTTTCTCCTGATAAGGCATCATCTGCATCTTCTGCCGCGTTATCTTCATATATCATATTAACAGAAGACATACCTGCGTCACGTTTAATGACGACACTTCTTTCGGTAAAGCTATTGCAGCCCGTAAGAATAAGCAATGTCAAAAGTGCCGGCAGCACTGCCGGCACAAAACTTATCTTACTGTTTTCTTCTCGCCTTATTCGCCTAATATTCATATTCTCTAATATATATCCTTAAAATACGTCGCATGGCGTATTTAGCACCGAATTTACGTTGCCCAGGCAGCATTTTCATATTAAAGCGGACATTCACGATCCGCTTCGCTACTTGCTCATGAACCGAATCCCCAAGCGCCCGTCATATCTTAGGCAAGTTCTTCACTATCCCGTGTAATATTCCTGGCCCAGGTAAATTTCCTGTAATGCAGGTATACCGGCAGCATCTTCTCGAATTCATCAAGACATAATACAAAATAAACCCATTCGACAGGAAGCTTTATCACAAAGGCCGCGATCGCAACAAGAGGCAGCGCAACAAGCCACATGCATAAGCAGTCTGTTATCATCCCGAATTTGGTATCGCCACCGCCCCTAAAGCACCCGCATATCCAGCAGGTATTAAGGCCTTCACCCGTTAAGTGATAAGCCTGCATCATAAGCATTATTCCCGCATACCTAAGGGCCTCCTTGGTAAGCTTATCAGCATAAATCATATTAACAACGGGCTTAAGAAGCAGCATTGCTCCTCCGCCGAGAATGGCAAATACAAGCGTCAGCCTTACCATCCATCTGCCGTACTTTTTAGCCTGTTCTATCTCGTTCTCTCCAAGAGCCTTGCCTACTATTATTGCCGTTGCATTCGCAAAGCCGCGGCACATCACCGCTCCTATATCAAGTGCCGTATTGGCAATTGAATTAGCGGCAACCGCATCACTCCCTAAGTGCCCTAAAATAACCGAATACATTGAGAAGGCAATCGACCAGACAACATCATTTATAAATGCCGGCATCGATATCTTAAGAAAATCACGCATGAGCACGCCGGTCTTGGCAAAAATATAACTTATCCTGAACTTTACGGACTTAACCCACACAGAATGGCATACGCAGATAACAAACTGCACAGCCTCAGCTATAAGGGTTCCTAAGGATACTCCAACAAGTCCCAGCTTCGGTGCACCAAGCAGGCCGAATATAAACGTTGCGTTTAAGATGACATTAATGACAAGACCTGCAATATAGGTTGCAGATGGCATCTTAACGCGTTCGACGCTTCTTTGCAAAGCCGTATAGGTTAAGGTAAAGCCGCTGAATAAAAATCCGCCGGAGATAATTCTTAAGTAATTTATTCCTTCATTAATGATAGCTTCCTCTGATGTAAATATCCGCATTACCGTTCCCGGAAAGAACAGGGATGCAACAAAAAACAGCAGGGAAATGGCAAGATTAAAGCGCATGGTTATCGCCACAACCTTGTCTATTGTATCCGTATCGCCCTTACCCCAGTATTGTGCGGCCATTACGCTCCCGCCGGTCGCCATTCCGTTTACCGAGAGCAAAAACACGGTATACACCTGATTGGCAAGAGCCGATGCAGACATGGCATCCTGGCTTACAAAGCCCAGCATAACGGTATCTGCCGTACCGATAAGAGTCCCTATAAGGTTCTGCACCATTATGGGAAGGGCTATGGTAAAAGCAAGCTTTATAAATTCTGTCTTTTCATTTTTTGCGCGCATATGTCATCCAATTTAAAATACGCCTCCTGGCGTATTTGGCGCCGAATTTGCGTTGCCTTGGCAACATATTCCTCTGCAAATTCGTGCGCATCCTGCCGGATCAGCCTCCGGCTTAAGCTTAAGCCTCCCGGTTATCCGGCTGTCTCTGATATTACTCAGTCCCAACCACAGCCCCGTTTACAAGTATCTTCTCATCCTCCTCGATGGGAATCATAAGATATTTCTGCTCTCCTATCACTTCGGATTTGATTTTCCCGGCCTTTGCCGGTGTCACCTTAAGTATCACATCACTTACGGCTTCTTTTTTCTTAACGCTCTTTGCTATTGCCTTTTCATCAATTAATGCATCAATTGAGGGAATTTCATCCTTAAACTCCTCGGCAAAAACTTCCTTTATTATCTTCGCAGGTTCTTCTTCTATATGATTTTCTTCGATTATCTCATCAAAAACCGCATCGCTTAAGACTACGGGAGTATATGAGATAAATTCAGGATCATCTTCTCCTGCGGCACGCTTCATAAAACTCTCCTGAAGCTCTATCTTTACATCCTCAGCAGCCTCTGCATTCTCAGGGAAAGCCTTATCTATGACCTTTGCAAAGACCTGCCGTTTCTCAGTGCTCGTTCTCTTAGGCGCACAGCCTAAAGCCGTCTTAATGAATTCAGCCCTTGAATTCTTAGGATCCTTAAGAAAATAGTCAAGCTTCGTAACGTCGGCAGAGCCTTCCGTAAATGCCGGGAACAGGAAACCTACCAGCGGCGCGCCGACCACAAAATCCCTGACTCTCGCGCCAATCCTGTTATCCTCCTTGCGATACCCCAGGGCTGCCTTAGACAGTTCCACCGGGCAGATTGATACAAGCAGATAATCATAGACCTCCTCTGATTCATCAAGCTTTTGGTTATCCGTAGTGCGCTTCATGATATCGTAGCAGTCATGGTATATCAGTATCAGATAGTTCGATAAGCTCTCATAGGATTCTATTATAATATCATAAAGTCTCTCAAGCAGGTCATCATTCTTAAGCTCCGATTCACGAAGGCCCAGCAAAAACTGCTGTTTTTCGCTCCCGCCCTCTTCGGGCAGAAAATCAACCTCCAGTATATTGTTGCCCACGCTTCCTGCCATCGTCTTTTTGGCAATCTCCAGATATTTATAGAATTCTTCATCGGGAAGATTTAAAAAGTTCTGATTAAGCCTTACCACCTTATGCCCGTTGACATCAACATAGCAGCCGGCAACCCTTGTTATTGTGCACTCTTCTCTCTTAAGCCTCCTGCGAAGCTCCATCACGTCTTTTTTATTCATTAAAATTTCTCCGCATCATAAGCCATTTTATAAATTGCCAGAATATCATCATAGGAAAGCTCCTTATAGCCCGCAAGAGTTCTTGATTTTCCCCTTGAGCATCTCTTGGCTAATACTTCAAGATCTTCTTCCTTAACGCCAAGCTGCTTTAAGTCCGTGGGCATTCCTATTGATTCGTAGTACATTTCCTGATCGTATATTGCCTCAAGTATTGTATTTTCGGGATGTTCATAATCAATATCCACATTCCATACCTCATGGGCGAACTCAAGCCAGCGGGGAATGTTGGCAGTATATACGTATCTGGCCCAGGAGCACCAGAGGGCAGCAAGACCCGCGCCATGGGCAACTTCAGGATACATTCCCGAAACCTCATGTTCAAACTGATGCACGGTAAGCTGAAAAGCCCTGCCGCACTGGGTAAGTCCGTTATGGGCAAGGGAAGAGGCCCACATCATATTGGCTCTTGCATTATAATCCTCGGGGTCGTTAAGGCAGTCGATTCCCGCCTTCATAACACTTTTTATAACGGCAATCGCCACTGCATCCGTAAGGTAAGTATCCTCACCCGACATAAAAAATCTCTCGATTGTATGCATTGCGATATCAACAGCACCGCAGGCAGTCTGATATTCATTAACCGTATAGGTAAGCTCCGGATTCTCTATGGCAAAATCCATCCTGTTGAATTCACTTCCATAGCCCCTCTTTTCTTCCGTGTCCGAATTGGTTATTACGCAGGAATTGGACATTTCAGACCCTGCTGCCGCCAAAGTCAGAATAGCACCCTTTTTAAGAGTAGCCTTAGGGGCACACTTGCCAAGGGAGAAATCCCATACATCAACATCGGGATTGGCCACTCCGTTTGCAATATCCTTAGAAGAATCAAGCACAGAGCCTCCGCCTACCGCAAGGACAAAATCAACACCTTCCTTTTGGCACAGCGCAATTCCGTCCCTTACTAAAGACAGTTCCGGATTAGCCACAACTCCGCCAAGTTCCACATAAGCAATTCCTTCATCTTCAAGTGCCTTTTTCACCCGGTCTATAAGACCGCTTTCCTTTGCGGACTTACCGCCGTAATGTATAAGAACCTTTGCGGCATTATAGCCTTTAATTATTCGCCCGACCTCAAGCTCCTGATTTTTACCGAAGTAAACCTTTGTAGGTGTTGAATAAATGAAATTGTTCATAAACTGCCTCCTTAATTTTGTTATTTTCCTGCGTATTATGTATTAGAATCTTCATTCCCGCCTTTAGTTTCCTCAGATGCTTCCGATACCGTATTCCCATTCTCCCCATCAGGCGTTTTCGTCTCCCTGTCTATTGTATCCATAAAGGCCGCCGTAATTATACCCGAAGGAAGCGCCACGATTGCTATTCCCATAAATGCGGATACAACCGTAAGAATCCTGCCCAGCACGGAGGTCATATATATATCTCCGTAGCCGACCGTTGTCAGAGATATGACTGCCCAGTATACCGCATCAAAATATGAATTAAAGGCATCCGGTTCTAAGTTAAGTGCAATAAGCGCAACCACCAGAACATACACAACTGCCACATTGTATACGGTAAGAAGCTCCACTCTCCTGCTGTAAAGTGCTTCTCTTATCATGGCAACACTCTTAGAATAGCGCGCTGCCCTGAATATCCTAAATACCCTAAAGAGCCTTAAAGTCCTAAAGAGCCTGAAAAGTCTGAATAATCTTAAGGCGTTATTAAGGATTGTAAGTGAGGGTAATATAGACAGAAGATCCACGATTGCCATCGGGGTAAACGGGTAGATTACAAACGATGCCCGGCCCCTGTCAAGTTTAAAATCAGCAGTCATAATACGCAGTATGTAATCTATTATAAAAAGAATCGTGCATACTCTCTCAAGAAGCGCAAATCCGGAGCCGGCATTTTTAAGCGCCAGCGGTACTATGCTTATGAAGATCACGGCCATCATAAAATAGTTATAGTATCTGCTGTATTTATTCTCCTTATCCGGATTCTCAAGCAATGAATATATCTTTGTCCTAAACTGTTTCATAATAAATTATCCTATAAAATCATCACGAAAAATCATTCCGAAAAATTGTCCTGAAAAATTATCCCGAAAAATTTCGGGGATTTACCTAATCATTTAACTAATTGCCTTGGTATACGCATTCCAATAATTCAGTATATATTCTCCGGAAACATCCCCGGAAATATACCTTCTTATTTCTTCAACTTCGTCAAACAATTCTACACATCTATACCCCTTGATTGAATTCTTAGGGTCAAACATGGTCAGGCGAAGAAGGCGTATTATATTATCCAAATATCTCTGTGAAAAATCCTCAGGCGCATTACCATTTAAGTAATTCTCATGTGTCTCAACCAAACGTTTCACATCGCCATCGACATTTGACAATTGTTCAAAAAAGCTTAATCTGTTCCAGTTTTTCTGCGTCATTATATAAATCCTTTAGTATAACCATCCAATTAAAATCATTTTAAGTTCTTCAATTGTATCATAATCGTCTATTAAGCGTCCTTGTCCTATTCCCAACAGACGATTGCGCTCAATATTCGGATGCGCCTCCCAAATGATGCTTCTTTTGGGCGGTCGAGTGATTCCTTCTCGTGTAAAATCATAAGATTCCACCTCCGAAAATATTATAGCATCAATTATGGATTTCTCAACAAAAAAGCCCGCAAATATGCGGGCTTTAAGCAGGGGATGAGAGAATCGAACTCCCACCAAAGGTTTTGGAGACCCCTATCATACCATTTGACCAATCCCCTATGCCGTGCGCTAAAGCGCACTCGATATTTATATCACAGCTTGGCGGAGCTTGTCAAGAATTATTACGGTGCCGATTTGCCGGCTTTATCATGTCGGCACTTTATTATCAAGATCGGGATGCTCTCCTGAGTACCCAAGCTGCGGCAGGCAGGTCAATATACTGACATCCCGCTGTGATATTTCTATATCATAAATATCAAGGTTATCCTTCATGCGCTCGATAGAAGAACTCTTTGGTATAACGGCAATACCCTGCTGATTTAAAAATGCCAGGATAAGATGCGCGGGGCTTACATTATAATCCTTTGCCATATTGCAGATAAGCTCACTCTTTAATACTTCTGCTCTTCCCAAAGGGCTCCAGGCCTGCGGAATTATATCATGAGCCTTACAGTAGTCTACCGCATAGGTCTGCATGTAGCCGGGGTGAAGTTCTAACTGGTCTATCATGGGCTTTATGGTTGCCGTCTCCATAAGTGCCTCAATATGGTGCGGCAAGAAATTGGATAAGCCTATAGCCTTTATCCGGCCTTCCTTATAAAGTTCTTCCATCGCACGCCAGGTATCCTGTATAAGCTTCTCCCAGCCCTTCTCATAAGAATTTCTTCTGGGCCAGTGGATTAAATATACATCGAGATAGTCAGTGCCAAGACGCTTTAGGGATCCTTCAAAGGCCGCCCTGCACTCATCATACCCAAGCTCTGTAAGCCATATCTTACTGGCTATCATAAGCTTGCTCCGCTCAACCTTGCAGTCGCAAAGCGCCTGCCCTAAGGCCTCTTCATTTTTATAAAATGATGCCGTGTCAAAATATCTGTAGCCGGCACTTACTGCATCCTTTACGATTCCTTTGCCGTCATCATCCTTAACAAGCCATGTTCCAAAGCCCACGGCAGGAATATTTAAGCCGTTATTTAATGTAAATTCCTTATTCATGTAGTACCCTCCGTTTCCCAATTTCTAAGATTTAACTTAGGACGTGGAAATCCCCCGCCTCTAATTCTTCTTCGGCGGCCGCGGCCCCTGAAACTGATAATAATAAGTCTTCATCATTCCATTATATATCTTACGGTTCTTATCGGCCTTGCGCCCTATATATTTCTCAACATCCGCATATCCTGTTATGACATAAGCTGACCATGAATCAAGTCTGTTTTTTAAGGCATTTCCCAAATCCTCATACAAAGCGATAAGCTCGCTCCCGTCTCCTATTCGCTCCCCATAAGGCGGATTGGTAATTATAAAGCCGTACTTTTTAGGGTGTGAAAGTTCTGCCACGGGGCGCTTCTGAAAATGGATCATATCACCCACCCCCGCAAGGGAAGCATTCTCTTTAGCAGCCTTTATTATGTCTCCGTCAATATCATACCCCTGAATATCCGGACGGACGGATAAATCAATCATGTCATTTGCTTCATCTATCGCCTTATACCAGTGCTTGCGCGGCACTATATGGTTCCAGCTCTCGGCCGTAAAGCTTCTGTTCATTCCCGGTGCGATTTTTGCCGCCATCATGGCTGCCTCAATGGGTATTGTGCCGCAGCCGCAGAAGGGATCCACCAAAATCCTGTCAGCATGCCAGGGCGTTAACATTATCATTGCTGCAGCAAGATTTTCCGCAACAGGCGCCTTACTTACCATCTTGCGGTATCCTCTCTTATGAAGGGATTCACCTGTTGTATCAAGCCCGATCGTTACATTATCTTTATTAATAAAAACTCTAAATGGAAAAGAATCCCCATCCTCACTAAACCAGCTCACCCTGTAGGTCTGTTTAAGTTTCTCCACCATGGCCTTTTTTATAATTGACTGAATATCCGAGGGTGAGAAGAGTTTGCTTTTAACGGAAGCTGCCTTAGCTACCCAGAATTTGCCGTCCTTCGGTATATACTGCTGCCAGTCAACAGCCTTAGTCCCCTCAAACAGTTCATCATAGGTCGTTGCCCTAAAGGAAGCCGTCTCTATAAGAATTCTCTCCGCGGTGCGCAGGAATATATTGGCTCTTGCAATTGACGCCTCATCTCCTTTAAAAATCACGCGTCCGTCACAGACCTCTGCTATTTCATAACCTAAATCCTGTATTTCTCTTTTTAAAACCGCCTCCATGCCAAAATGGCAGGGGGCAATAAGTCTTACTATCATATATCATTTCCTCAGCTTCAAATACGCCGCCTTAAGTATTTCGCGCCGAATCAGCCCTGCCCCGGCAACATTTTCATATGCAAATTCGTGCGCATCCTGCCTGTAAATATCATTTATCACTCAGCATCATCTCGTCCTGCATATTTAATCTCATAAGCCGCATCACCCTTATCATCAAGCGTCATTACTACGTATGTGGGCGTATGCAGCTGCTGGCGCGGATACGTTAAGGACCCGGGATTAATAAGCGTTATCCCCTCGAGTGTCTCAATGATAGGTATATGCAGATGCCCGAACATGACGATATCTGCTTCATTTTCTTTAGCTAAATATACAAGCGGCGATAAGTCATTCCACAAACGATACCTGTGCCCATGCGTCAGTACCACCTTATGATGCCCTATCGTAAATATCTGTTTTGAGCTAAGGCCGCCGCCAAAATCATTATTCCCGGATACCATATGAACATCACAATTAACCCTGCTTTCAAGAAGGGACGGATTATTTTCAAAATCACCGCAATGCACAAGAGCATCAAAAGGCTTTTCTTTGTCTATCACCTGCCACATTGTGTCATTGTAGCCATGTGTGTCAGATATTATCAGTACTTTCTTCATATGATTTTCACTTTGATTTATCAGGCGTTCTCTTCCGGCTTAGCAAGAATATCCCTCATTGCCCGAAGAGCTTTTCCGCGGTGGCTTATTTCATTCTTTTCACAAGGCGCAAGCTGTGCACTCGTGCGTCCGTACCTTGGCAGAAAGAATATTGGATCATAACCAAAGCCGTTCTCGCCCGCGCTTTCATATGCGATACGGCCTTCCATTGTCTTCCTTACGACCTTCTTACTCCCGTCGGGAAATACAGCCGCAACAGCGCATACGAATCTGGCGCTTCTCTCTTCGTCCTTAACACCTTCAAGCCTTTTTATTATTTCGGCATTCTTAATGGAATACGATGTATCCTCTCCTAAATATCTTGCCGAATATATTCCCGGCTCACCGCCGAGATAATCAATCTCAAGTCCGGAATCGTCTGCAAGGGTAAGCATATTAAGCTTTTGGGCTATCGTCCGCGCCTTTATAAGAGCATTTTCTTCAAAAGAGCTGCCGTCTTCAACAATATCTCCCTCAAATCCGGCTTCCTTCATTGATATGATCTCATACCCGGCATCAGCCATAATGGCTCTTATCTCTTTTAATTTATTTTCATTTCCTGTTGCAAATATTATTTTTTCCATGCCCATTACCTATTTAACGACCGGTGAGAAATACTGCTGCTGATATATATCGGTAAACACATATGTGACTTTTGCCTTGGCATTTCCTATGTCCATATTGCCTATGAGCAGCTCATCACTGTCAAGTATCATCGGCTCTCCTAAGTAATAGGAGTCCTTATAATTACCGTCATAATCATAATAATCACATATGAATTCTATCTTATCGCCCTTCTTTAAGGCCTCAAGATTCTTAGCTACCGCCTCAGTCTGTCCGTCAGTATATACATATCTTGCTCCGGTTACCGCTCCTTTTGGATTCACGTCGCTAAAGGTCAGCAGCAGTTCGACCCTCTCTCCGTTAAGAAAGGCCGGTACGTATCCGTTTATACTGTAGCTTGTCCCATTATCATCGGTATCCGTGTGATAGTACGCAACTATCTGACGGTTTATCGACATCCAGGTATTATCATACTCGGCAATAAGATTGTTGTCATCATCAAATTCAATCATATTGTCAAGGCCTAAGTCAATAAAACCCTCGCCGTCATCAACAAAAACATTTAAGTCTATAAGCGCTGTTTTATTTAAGTCATCTTCCGAAAGTTCAATGATTTTCTGACCCGAAGAATTTTTTGAAAATACAAGCTTTGACGAGTCAAAGCCATCCCCTGTATTACTGCGCCTGCTGCCCGAAGCCTCAATATTGCTCCTGCCCATAAGCGTAGATAAAAGGCCTTCAATCGAGGAAGCATATTCAGCATAGGAATTTCCTGCGGCATCCGCATAGTTTGAGCCGTACATACTGCCGAAAAGTGACGGAAGAGCCGAGCCCTGACCGTTAAGGGTTGTCTGATTGCTCTGCTCGCTTTCGGCAAAGGCCTGTATGCATTTAGAATACCCTGCATCCATTCCGATTGCATCATAGGTGCTTACCATGGAAGAGGTTTTCGAAGCCTTCTTATAAGGGAAATATATTGACAGTCCGTTCGCATTCTTTATGCTGCGCTCAGTCCTGTTATATTTAACGCAGGAGGTGAGAACCTCGGCCAGCTCATTGCTCTCCTTAGTATCAAGCAGCTTTGCAAAATGGATAAAATCAATCTGATCGATCTTAGAGGACTGCGCGAACTCCTTTGTCACGTTGCGCGCAGAGGATACCTTTGCAAAACCGTCGACCGTACTTATAAGTTCTGTTGTACCCTCGGAAAATTCTGCTAAGGGAGCAGGAACCGTCGCCGCCGCCTCTGCCAGATCAACTACAGACAAAGTAGCTTTCTGTCCGGAACACTTTGCAGCACATACATCCACAAAATCATCGACTATGTTCTTACCTATATTAAGAGTCGACATGCTCGGATCTTTTGACAATGCCGTTATCCAGTTTGTATAATACCAGCCGACTCCCGGCTCCGTCTCCTCAGAAGCGATCATATAATCACCGTAATCGGAGAGCATCAGAGCATTTTCAACTGTTGCCATAAGGCAGGCATCAAAGCCGATAAAATCAAACTTAATTCCGGAATTCTTAATGGCACTGTCAATTCCCGCAAGAGACATTGAGCCGTAGGAAGCATTCTTTTCATCATAGCCATAGCCGCCTAAGGACCCGCTGCCGTGATCCCAGAATATAAGATCATATCTGTTTGCCGGATAATTATTGCCGCAATACTTAATAAAGGTCGTAAGGGTATTAGGATCTGTCATGGGAACACTCCCCATGTCGGATTCCAAAAGCTTAATGCCGCCGCTCTTAACCTGATATATCTGATTGACTTTACTGCTTACAGAAGTATTCTTCCAGCTCTTGCAGCCGCCTGTATATACGATAATATTCACATTATCGGAGATTGTTGCTGCGGCCATCTCCTGAAGATCCGCAGTAGCCATGCCGGCCTTTGATTCAAGGTCTGTGCCGCATAAATATACCATTATGGTATTCTGATCTGCGCCGCCTCCTATAATGGAAGTGAATTTATCCCTTGCCGACTGACTGACATTTTCATCAGGAGAAGACGTATTCCCACTATCCTGAGTGCCCGATAAAATGGTGTCTTCAGAATAATCACTGTCATATTCATCACTTAAGGAAGTATTGCCTGCGCCATTTCCTGCGCCGCCAAAAAGGCCAAGACCTGCACCGCCGCCGCCAAAGAGCAGCACTACTATTATGATTATGATTTTCCCAAGACTCAAACGGCCGCCTCCGCCTGCAGCCCTTACCGTTTGGCGTGCACTGCCGCCCGCACCGCCGATTGAGTTCCCGCCTGCAGAGCCAAGCGGACGTGTGCCTGTGCTGCTTTTTCTGCCTACAGAGCCCGTACCTAATCCGGTGCCTCTTTTATTAACGCTTCCCGTTCCGCTTACTATATTCTTCTCGCGCCCTCTCGGCCTGTTAGTCTGCGCCATTTAAATATTCTCCTATCCGTTCTAAATCCGTTTCCCGTCCGTTTCCTGCTAATTTTCCGTCCGTTTCCTGCCATTCCATATACGTTTCCGGCCCGTTCCATATATGTCTCCTGCCCGTTCACCAGTCGCAGGCAGCATCACCAAAGCCTTTTCTTTTGTGCGCCGAAAAGACCGCAATTACGATTTTTATATTATATTATAAGATTCCCGACTTAAAAAGTACTATTTTACGGCAAACCACAATATCTCGTGGAAAATATTTTTCTTCATACTATTTTACAAAATGTGTTGTTTTTTTATTTTTTCTGGTTTATAATAACGCTTGTAAGCGAGAATCTCCCCTTCAATAGGTTCTCATTTACGACCCCTTATTAATTATTTATACTCCCCTCATCGTAGCCCGTTGGTTCCCCCTTCGGGCTACAGTACTTTTTATCTCAGTCGGAGAAGACCCTTCCTCTAAGCGTAGCGCAGGGAGGGGAGTCAATTTTGTCTCAGTCGTGGTCCAATCTCCGACTGAGATAAAGCCTCCGGCGGGATGCGCACGAATTTGCAGATGAAAAGTGTCGCTAACGCGACGCAAATTCGGCGCTCAAATACGCCAGGAGGCGTATTTGAACCGGCCGCAAAGCGGTCTTTTTTTAGGAGGAATCATGGACGCTAAAGAATACGCACTTAATAAGCATAAAGAATGGCAGGGTAAGCTTGAAGTAGTTCCCCGCTGCCCCGTGGAATCGATGGAGGATTTATCCGTTGCCTATACTCCGGGCGTTGCGCAGCCCTGTCTTGCAATTAAGGAAGATGTAAACCTTTCATATACATATACGGGAAGAGCTAATCTTGTTGCAGTGGTTACGGATGGAACCGCTGTTTTAGGCCTTGGTGATATCGGTCCCGAAGCGGGAATGCCTGTTATGGAAGGCAAATGTGTACTTTTTAAGCGTTTTGGCAATGTGGATGCCATTCCGCTGTGCATCCGCTCTAAGGATGTTGATACAATCGTTGATACGGTATCTCTCCTTGCAGGTTCCTTTGGCGGTGTCAATTTAGAGGATATTGCCGCTCCGCGCTGCTTTGAAATAGAGAAAAAGCTCAAAGAGCGCTGTGATATTCCCATTTTTCATGATGATCAGCACGGGACAGCCGTTGTTGTTCTTGCAGGTCTTATAAATGCCCTTAAGCTTGTCGGCAAGCGCATCGAAGATATAGAGGTTGTAGTAAACGGCTCAGGCGCCGCAGGAATAGCCATCACAAAGCTTCTTATGAAAACAGGTCTTAAAAATGTAACGCTTTGCGATACGAAAGGTGCCATATACGAAGGCCGCGATAATTTAAACAGCGTAAAGGCCGAAATGGCCGCAATCTCCAACCGTTCCCAAAAGAAGGGCTCTCTTTCGGAGGTTATAAAGGGTGCAGATGTATTTATCGGCGTATCGGCGCCGGGCGTTCTTACAAAAGATATGGTAGCTTCAATGGCTAAAGACCCCATCATCTTTGCAATGGCCAACCCCGTTCCCGAGATAATGCCGGACGATGCTAAGGCCGCCGGTGCTGCGGTTATGGCAACCGGCAGAAGCGATTACCCCAATCAGATCAATAACGTTCTTGCTTTCCCCGGTATATTCCGCGGTGCCCTCGATGTAAGAGCAAAGGATATAAATGACGAAATGAAGCTTGCCGCTGCCTACGCAATTGCAGGTATCGTTTCAGACAGCGAGCTTTGCCCCGAATATATTATTCCCAACAGCTTTAATGAGAAAGTCACTCCCGCGGTTGCAAGTGCCGTTATGAAGGCCGCCCGTGATACAAATGTGGCCCGCTTATAACGCAAAAAACGGTATTGTTATTTTACGGTCAACTTTATTTGATTATTTTCTTAATATTTTGTTGACATGGCCCAGATTCTTCATATATAATATCCTTTGCGTTGCGACCGGGAAGATTCGTTTTCCATCCGTCAAACGGGGTGTGGCTCAGTTTGGCTAGAGCGCGTGGTTTGGGACCACGAGGCCGCAGGTTCGAATCCTGTCACCCCGATTTGCATCGCATAAGATATTATTCTATCCGTGTCCGTAGCTCAGCTGGATAGAGCAACGGCCTTCTAAGCCGTGGGTCGGGGGTTCGAATCCCTTCGGGCACATGTGCAGTAAGTAATAACGGCAGCTTGATTGTCCGCATTCCTTATTGCCTGCAAAGCGTAATATTTGATTTTCACCGGATATTGCTCTTTCGATATGGTGGGTATGGCGCAGTTGGCTAGCGCGCCAGATTGTGGCTCTGGAGGCCGTGGGTTCGAGTCCCACTATCCACCCTTTGCCCGCAAGGGCATTTTTATTAACTGTATACGGCTATAGCCAAGCGGTAAGGCACAGGGTTTTGATCCCTGCATTCGCTGGTTCGAATCCAGCTAGCCGTGGTTGGCCGTAGGGTTTTAATGGGATACTAGCTCAGTCGGTAGAGCACCTGACTTTTAATCAGGTTGTCGGGGGTTCGAATCCCCCGTGTCTCATTTCCAAAGACCTGTTTCCAAGCGAAGCAGGTCTTTTTTATTTCCTTATATATCCCGATTTATTTTGCATCGCAAATATGTTACAATCCATTCAGCTTCAAATTCGTTCGCATCCTGCCTGATAAGTAAAGGATGCACACTTTCCATGCATATGAATGCAGCGCAAATGACAGGAGGTACCATGAAACAATTTACGGGTTTTTTAAAGGGTGTTAACTTAGGCGGCTGGATATCGCAGTTTGCCCAATATGATGAGGAGCATTTTAATACTTTCATCACGGAAGATGACATACAGTATATAGCCTCACTCGGCTTTGATCATGTAAGAGTTCCCGTTGATTACACCATATTAGAGGATGAAGATGGCAATCTTAAGGACACGGCCTTTGATCATTTGGACGACTGCCTTAAGTGGTGCAAAAAATACAGTCTTAATATGGTAATAGACCTTCATGAAATATTCGGCTATTCCTTTGACCCTTCAAAGCTTGATATGGACCGCAGGAAATTCTTTTATGACGCAGCCCTAAAGGAGAGATTTTATAAGCTCTGGACGGCAATCGCAGCCCATTATAAGGACAATCAGTCAATGCTGGCCTTTGAGCCCCTTAATGAAGTTGTCCTTGCCGAAGTCGTAGATGCCTGGAATGATATTGTTTCGGAATATATAAAAATGATCCGCGCAATTACCCCCGATGTTTATATAATAGTCGGCGGCGTATGCTACAACAGCGTATCTTCCGTTCCGCTTTTAAACGTCCCCATCGATGATAGGATCGTATACAATTTCCATTGCTATGATCCTCATATTTTCACCCATCAGGGAGCTTACTGGGAGCCTGTAATGCCGCGGGATTTCAGAATCGGATATCCTAAGAGCCTTGAAGAATACCGCAAAGAAAGCGGGATTTTATACAAGGAATTCACCGGTCCCTTATTCATGGAAGGTCTTAGTGAAGTAGGTGTCGATTTCTTTAAGAGGATATTCGCGCCGGCAATCGAAAAAGCCGAAAAAGACAACGTTGCTCTTTACTGCGGCGAATACGGTGTTATCGACCTTGCCGATAATCATGATAAAATCAAATGGCTTAAGGATATTCATACCGCCTTTGCCGACTGCGGTATAGGACGTGCGCTCTGGAACTATAAAGAAAAGGATTTCGGCTTTGTGGATCCGAGCTTTGAAGAAGTAAAGGAAGATTTTATAGCCATATTATAAGCGGTAATAAAAATGTCTGTGTTTTATCTTGCCCCTTTAGAGGGTATTACAGGTTATATACTAAGAAATGCTATTCTCGATATATTTCCCGAGGGCGTAGAAAAAGTCTACGCCCCTTTTATAATGCCGCACATCAAAATCCCCATGAGCAAAAAGGATATGGAGGATATAAGCCCGCCCCATAATTCCCATGGAAGACTCATACCCCAGATACTGACTAATGATGCAGCGGGCTTTTTGACCCTTGCCGGGGCTATGAGGGATTTAGGCTATAAAGAAATAAATCTAAATCTCGGCTGCCCCTCTAAAACCGTCGCCTCAAAAGGGCGAGGCGCAGGATTTTTGGCCTATCCTAAGGCTTTGGATGATTTTCTCGACAGGATATTTAAGGAGGATTGCGGTCCCATAAGCATTAAGACGCGTATAGGGAGTGATGATCCGGAAGAATTCTATAAGCTTCTTGAAATATACAATAAATATCCCATTTGCGAACTCACTATACATCCCCGCGTTAAGACTCAGGGCTATAGCGGCACTCCTTATACCGAACTCTACTACTATGCCCTAAAGCACAGCACTAACCCCGTCTGCTATAACGGGGACATATTAAACGACATGGACCTTGCGCGCCTTATCACGCAATGTCCTAAGGGCGCAGCACCTAAGGGTTACTCCCATACCGTTATGATAGGACGCGGTATGATACGAAATCCGGGGCTTATAAGAGAACTTACGACAGATAAAAAAGTCACAAGCGATGAGCTCATGACTTTTCTCAAAAGGCTTAGAACTGATTATTCTTCCGTATTTTCGGGTGATACTCCGGTACTTTTTAAAATGAAGGAAATATGGTCCTATATGCGTATGCTCTTTCCCGAAGCCGATAAGGACATAAAAAAGATGCTAAAATGCAAAGCGCTCTCTGAATACGGCATGTATGAAGAACGCATCCTAAAAACCTTCAACCCGCATCCTGTCAAAGAATGCCCACCGACTTACCCGGCAGAACGCTGCCCGAAACCATGATTTTCTCTATAAGAGTGGCTCTTGGATCCTCGATAAGCTTTATAAGCTCTTCCGCGGCAATACGGCCTATTTCCGCAGTATCCTGCGCTACCGTGGTAAGCTTGGGATCTATTATCTGTGATACATACAGTCCGTCATAGCCGGCTACCGATATGTCCTCAGGGACCGACAAGCCCATTTCCGAGATTGCATTAAGGCCTCCTATGCAGGAATAATCATCAGGGTAGATAATGCAGGTGGGCCGGTTCTCTAAAGATAAGAGCTTTTTGGTGATCTCGCCTGCCTTCTTGGGGCTGCGGTAAGAGGACTCGCACAGATAATCATCACTCACTTCGGCGTTAAGTCTCTTCATTGTATTGTAATAGCTTGCGACACGATTCTGCGTAACGGCTGTATTATCTCCGTAAATATATGCTATCTTACGATGTCCCTTTTCATATATGAAATTGATAAGATCTCTCATGCCGCCTATATTATCGGACACGACGGATATCCTGTTGTCAAAAACATGGTCGATGGTAACCACAGGAAGATCCGAATTAATAAGATCCTGCACATCCTTATCGTAAAAATCAACACAGGCAATGACAACTCCGTCAACGCCGCGGTACCTGCTGTGCTCTAAATAGGTCATATTGTTGCGCACCTGGGCATTTATGAAGGTTATGTCATAACCATTCTTCTCCGCGCACCGCTTAAAAGAATCAAGCACATTCGCAAAATAATCATGAGTTAAGCCGCTGTTGCCTTCATCAACAAAAAGCACGCCCAGATTATAGGTCCTTTTCGTCTTAAGAGCCCGGGCGGAACTGTTCGGAAAGTATCCCATCGACTTAGCTGTGTCACTTATCATTTGTTTAGTTTCGTCGCTTATGTCGCTGTGGTCGTTAAGTGCCTTGCTGACAGTAGCAACGGAAACGCCGCATTTTGCGGCAATGTCTTTCATTGAAACCATAATATTTGTCCCTTAAACGTTTTCGTTACTTTAGTATATTACACTTTTCACTTATTTTCCAATGTTTTTTTATGTTTATTTAGCAAAAATATCTAAACGATTTTTGTGGTTTTTCGCCAACTATAAACATTTTTATCAAATTCTGTTGATTTTACGCTTTCCATAATATATACTCAAAGAGCAGAAGGCTATTTTTTTTACATTTTTACTTAATCGTTTTCTGTAATAAGACTTCCTAATTGTTTAATTATTATTTCATTAACACACTTTTTATCAACAAACTGACTATTCACTTTAACCTCAGAGAATGGAGAGAATGCTATGAAATTTGGTTTTTTTGATGATGCAAATGCCGAATACGTCATCACTACTCCTAAGACGCCGCTCCCCTGGATCAATTATTTGGGCTGCAATGATTTCTTCAGCTTAATATCCAATACCTGCGGCGGGTATACCTTTTATAAGGATGCCAAGCTCCTGCGTCTTACACGTTATCGCTATAACGACTGCCCGCAGGATACAAATGGCAAATACTTCTTTATAAAAGACGGCGATACAGTCTGGAACCCCGGCTGGCAGCCCACAAAGACCGCACTTGATGCTTATGAGTGCCGCCACGGCATCGGCTACAGTAAATTTGAAGCCGCAAAAAATGATGTTAATGCAAAGGTTCTTACCTTTGTACCAATGAATGATACCTGTGAAATCTCAAAGCTCACCATCACCAATAATTCCAAGGATAAAAAGGAGCTTAAGCTCTTCTCCTATGTGGAGTGGTGTCTTTGGAATGCGGATGATGACATGAAGAACTTCCAGCGTAATTTATCTACCGGTGAAGTTGAAGTTGCCGGTTCCGTGATTTTCCACAAGACAGAGTATCGCGAGAGACGCAACCATTACGCAGTTTATTCGGTAAATACTCCGATTGACGGTTTTGATACCAGCAGGGATGCGTTCCTTGGGGCCTACAACGGTCCCGATACTCCCGATGCCGTTGCAAACGGTGAGTGCACCAATTCAATGGCTTCAGGCTGGAGCCCCATCGCCTCACACCAGATCAATGTAACCTTAGAGGCAGGTAAAAGCCGGACCTTTGTATTTGTTCTTGGCTATATTGAGAACGAAGAAGACAATAAATGGGAGAGCTACGGCATCATTAATAAGAAGAAAGCCTTCGCCATGCTCGATAAATATAAGAGCGAGGATGATGTTGATAAGGCTTTTTCTGAGCTTAATGCCTACTGGAAGCAGCTTTTATCCAAGTACACCGTTTCATCTTCCAATGAGAAAGTCAATCGCATGGTCAATATCTGGAATCAGTACCAGTGCATGGTTACCTTCAATATGTCGCGTTCTGCTTCCTATTATGAATCCGGCATAGGCCGCGGTATGGGCTTCAGGGATTCCTGCCAGGATCTTCTCGGTTTCGTACATCTGATTCCGGACCGCGCAAGACAGCGCATAATCGATATTGCTTCGACACAGTTCGAGGACGGCTCCGCTTACCATCAGTACCAGCCGCTTACCAAGAAGGGTAATTCCGATATCGGTTCGGGCTTTAATGATGATCCCTTATGGCTCATTGCGGGTACTTCCGCTTACGTGCGCGAGACAGGCGATACCACGATATTAGAAGAAATCGTTCCCTTTGATAATGATATGAGCGTTGCCAAGCCTCTTATGGAGCACCTTAAGAGAAGTTTTGATTATATCTGTACTCATAAGGGCCCTCACGGACTGCCTCTTATCGGCCGTGCAGACTGGAATGACTGTCTTAACTTAAACTGCCACTCCACTCAGCCCGGTGAATCCTTCCAGACCTTCGGTCCTTCGGAAGGCCCCGTTGCCGAGTCTGTGTTCATCGGCGGTATGTTCGTTAAATACGGTAAGGAATATGCTGATCTCTGCCGCCTTATGGGTGATGAGACAGAGGCTTTAAGAGCCGAAACCGAGTCAGAGAATATGGAGAAGACTCTTCTGTCAGATTCAGGATGGGACGGCGAATGGTTTGTCCGCGCCTATGATTCCTATGGCAATAAGGTCGGTTCTAAGGACTGCGAAGAAGGCCAGATATATATTGAGCCCCAGGGCTTCTGCGTTCTTGCAGGTGTCGGTGTTAAAAGCGGTCAGGCCGTTAAGGCTCTTGATTCAGTTAAAGAGAAACTTGATACAAAGTATGGTATAATGATTCTGCAGCCTGCTTATACAAGATATCACGAGGAGCTTGGTGAGGTATCCTCCTACCCGCCCGGATATAAAGAGAACGCAGGTATCTTCTGCCATAACAATCCCTGGGTATCTATTGCAGAGACCGTTGTCGGGCGCGGAGACAGAGCCTTTGAGATTTATAAGAAGACCTGCCCCGCATATACGGAAGAGATTTCCGAGATTCACAGGACAGAGCCTTATATCTACTGCCAGATGGTAGCAGGCCGCGATGCCAAGTTCCACGGCGAAGGCAAGAACTCCTGGCTTACCGGTACAGCCGCATGGACCTTTGTAAATATCTCACAGTACATTTTAGGTGTTTACCCTACCCATGCAGGCCTGTCAATAAATCCTTGTACTCCTAAGGGCTTCGGTGATTTTACACTTACCCGCAGCTACAGAGGCGCTAATTACAATATTCATGTCAAGAATCCTGACGATGTGGAAAAAGGCGTTTTGAGAATGATTGTAGATGGCGTTGAAATAGCCGGAAATGTAATCCCTTATGATAAGAGTAAGAAGGAGATCAACGTAGAAGTTGTAATGGGAAACCCCTCCATATAAAATCCCCATAATTCAACTTACACCCCACGGAAACGGGAACCGTGGGGTGTTTTTATATGTGGCAATCCGACTTTTGTGGCAAACAGCCAAAACATATACATTATGACAATTATCATTACGACTAAGTCTACGGCCCAAGCGTATGCATAATATTTTCGCGCATTAGCCGCTCGCTAAGAGTCTCTAAGGCAGCGATACATTTTCTATTTATACGCAACCGGTCGGCAACCGGCATCCGTGCCTTTTGGTGCCGACCTACCCGCTCCATCCGGTCGCGGGTTTGCTATATATTGACGCTGCCAAGAGACTCTAAGCTCACTCTTAAATTGCGAAAACATCATCATACGCTTGTGCCTGCGCTTTGGCAAAATGTACCGTTAAAACATGTATTTGCCAAATATTTTCATAGCGTAAATGTAAGGGCGAAAGGAAATATGGTTTGCTTTGAGACAATTGCGATGACAACTTGAAGGCTGCAGATTCCGTGCGATTAAAATCATCAGTGCTCACAGCGTGTGTCTGAAATGCTTCCGGGCTTAGTACTTTCAGCAAGCGCAGCGCAGATGCAAGTACTTAGCCCGGAAGCATGAGTTAGCGAGAGCACGATGATTTATCGCTAAGGAATCAAAGGCTTCTTAGTTGTCATCTGCGTCGAGAAGTAAACGCATATTCCTTGAGCCCGTATCATAATGTATACAGGCGAGTTTCGATTTTAGGAATTTAGTATCCACAGCTTCTGGAACCTGCCAAGCCTCTCACACAGGCTGTCTGCTATGGCAGAAATAAGTTCCGGATGATCTATGGTCTCGTTTATAAAATCATCTGTTTTAATAAACAAAAGAAGTGCATCCGGAGATGCTATTCTATAGGTCGCAATTGCCTTTTTATCCGTCTTTAAAAGCTCAGTTCCGAATATGTCGCCTTCCTTAAGGATCATCAGGGGATTATAAACCATGTTGTCATCCTTAGCGCATATCTCCACTTTACCTGTAAGCAGTATATACAGTCCCTCAACTATCTGGCCTGCGCGGCAGAGTTCATCCTGCATATTACAGTGCAGAACATTTATATTATCGACAATCCCATCGATTTCTTCGCGATTGACATATTGTCTGAACATATCAAGCCTTGTCATAACGCTCTGCTTGATTTCCCTTACCTTATCTCGCGAATATCCGGCCCCGACAGATTCCTTTGCAGTCTTCATTTCACCAAAGACAAGCATCTCCAGCGTTCTTACGAAGCTGTTGTGAATATTATAAATGTCAAAATCATCAACATATTCAAAGCACTTATTGGCATAATCATATGTTATTGACATCCTGCCGCCTATAAGAGTTGCTGATACCAAAAGCGGAGTCAGCTCCTTATCCTTAGTGCGTATCATGTAAAGAATATCGCTCTCCATTCCCCTAAGGAAATTGTTGTAGAGACTGTCATGCTCGAAATCAAATACCATGGGAGTATATCTTTCAAAATCATAGCCAAGAACACTTTTTACGGCATCAAGACCGTAATTATCAACCTGCTCAGCCATCTGATACTGGGAAAGTATGCTTTTATATTCCTCAACGTTATCATAATTATTATGGCAAACGACAGGACTTGCCTTCAATCGTCCGCCCTCATGGACTGATTTTATTATTACGCTGTCAACCTTAAACAGGCTGCAGATAAGTCGCCCCCATACGAGCGTCATAAGGCTCTTAAGGCTCTTTTGAGGCTTCTCCAAATATTCTTTAAGCGCCTCATTAAGTTCATCCGAAAGATAATAAGTATTTACTGTTCTTGCTGATGTCCTTAAATCCCATCTGCTTAGCAGAAGCGCTAAATCCTTTTCATCAGAGGGCATAATGCTCCTATAATATTCTTCCATTGCAGAACGGGAAATATTTCCCGTTTTGAATAAATGCATAGTCTCCGGATTTGCAAAGCCCATGCATTTTGTAAGAATTGCGCTCTGTTTGGCATCCGATGCATTTGCAGTAATAAGAATATATTGTTCATATTCCGAAAGAACATATCCCGAAAGAGCTATATCTGTTTCCAGCCATTCGCAGTGGTCTTTATTTTTAAGTGCCAGTATGGCACGGGACAGCCTGGTATACTGTTCCTTCTTATCTTCGCATTCTTCAAGGCTCTCTATCGCACAGGGTGCGCAGGGTGCCATATCCGAAAATCGTTTTACAGTGCCCTCAAATCTGGACTTATCAGTATATTTTTTAATATAAATCGGAAGATGCATAGTCTTGCCTCCATTTAATTCAAATACGCTCCCGGCGTATTTGGCACCGGGTTTGCGCTGCCTTGGCAACATATTCCTCTGCAAAGAAAGTACGTATCCTGCCTTCCTAACGCACTCTCATTATATAACAAAGTCGGCCGCAAAGCGACCGACCTTAATAAGATTATTACTAAAATGATTTTCTGTTATTCGTATCTTAATGCATCAATGGGGTTCATCTTTGCAGCCTTATTGGCAGGATAATACCCGAAAAATACACCTATTGCTATGGAGAACATCACCGAAGCTACTATGCTGCTAACGGAAGGGGACGCCGCAAAGCCAAGCTTTTGGGCCGCAAAGGAGCCGGTCCCAATACCTATCCCTATGCCTATTACACCACCGATAAGGCACAATATCATCGATTCCACAATAAACTGGGTCCGTATGGAACCATTGGTGGCGCCAAGAGCTTTTCTGGTACCGATCTCCCTGGTACGCTCCGAAATAGATACCAGCATTATGTTCATAACGCCTATACCGCCTACCAAAAGGGATATACCGGCAACTATCGATATTGCAAGGGATATCTTGTCAAGCATATCGGTTACAGAGGATATCATGGATGCCATTGACATTGCCGTCGGCGCAAAGTTCTTGTTGCTGTGATAATAAACATCAAAATATTCTTCTATATCGTCCATCAGCTCATCCGATTCATCCGTTGATGTCACGCTTGAGATGGCCGTAAGGTTTGAATAATCATACTGGTGTGATTCATTCTGAAGAGATCTTAGGGGAATATACAAATTCGTAGTAGGATCAGAATCCGCGCTGTCCATCAACGAACTGGACTCATATTCATATACACCGATTATCGTATATTCATAATATTTATTCCCTGAAGTAATCTCAATTGTCTGACCTAAGGCTGCATTTATATCGTCCTTGTACAATTTCTCCACAAGGTAATCGGCAATTATAGCAACATTCCTGCCGCCATTTTGCGCCTTATCACCGATTTCGGTGCCTCCTGCCATATCAAGATTGGCTTCAAAGGTATAGTAGTCGGCATTGCCGCCTACTATATTTACCGTCTGAGTCTTACCGTTAACCGTTAATTTACCGTTCGATATCTGTGAAGAAATAGAAACGCCTTTTATCCTGTCTGGGAATTCTTCCTTAAGCCCGTCTATCATTTCCTGTGTCATGTAGTCGGTCTTCTGAGGCTGTTTCTGAAATCCCGGGCCCTTAAAGGTAAGACCTTCGTCATTGGTCTCCTCATTCGTGGCTTTTTGCTGAAGGCCTATCATAATATTGTTGGCGCCAAGCCCCTGCATCGTATCCGTAAAGGAACTTGTTAAGGAATTACCTACCGTATTAATGGCAATAACCGACGAAATACCTATGATGATGCCCAGCATTGTAAGGATGGCACGCATCTTATTGGCCCATATTGCCGAAAAAGCAAGTAAAATATTCTCAAACAGGAGCACGCATGCCACTTCCTTTCCTGGAGCCGGTAATAAGACCGTCCTTAAGAGTCAGTATCCTGCCCGTTTCCTCCGCAAGCTCCGGAGAGTGGGTAATAAGGACTATTGTCTTGCCGTTCTCTTTATTAAGTCTATGGAAAATGTCCATAATAAGACGTCCTGTGCCCGAATCAAGAGCACCTGTAGGCTCATCTGCTAAGATAATAGCCGGATCGTTAGCCATTGCGCGGGCAATTGCCACACGCTGCTTCTGTCCGCCGGATAATTCATCGGGAGTATGATGCATTCGCCCTTCCATTTCGACCATCTTAAGCAGTTCCTTTGCCCTCTTTGTCCGTGCCCGGCCGCCTACGCCGGCATAGAGCATGGGAAGCTCCACATTTCTAAGCGCAGAAGAGCGCGCCACTAAATTATAGGTCTGGAATACAAAGCCTATCTTGCGGCATCTTATGGCAGAAAGTTCATTTTCTTTTGCATTAAACATATCGACATCATCTAAGGTATACTGGCCTTCCGTAGGCAGATCCAGGGCACCTATGACATTCATAAGTGTTGATTTACCTGAACCGGACTGGCCTACTATGGCTACGAATTCTCCTTCATATACCTTAAGATCGATCCCGTGCAGCACTTCAAGCTCATTGGGCTTGCCAATAAAGTAACGCTTGACGATATTCTGCATATCAATAATGGGTTTACCTTTATTTTCTTCCATATCGTCACCTTACCTACCTGGGGCCACCGCCACCGCCGCCGCCCATGCCGCCGCCACCGCCGCCGCCCATGAAGCCGCCCATCATCTGGTTAAAGGCGTCGCCGCCCTCGCCGTTATTGGCGTTGACAAGTACCTGCATTCCCTCGGCAATCTCATCGGAAATAATCTCGACATAGTAATCGCCTTCGATTCCTGTCTCGACTTTTATCTTACGGCCGCTCTGGCCGGCATTTTGCATTGCATTGCCGTCTTTGGCATTTGACTTATTATTCATTCCCAAAAAGCCGGAATTATCACCGCCGAAGCTTACATTAAATCCGCCCTTTTCCTCTGAATTCTTCTCTTTACCGTCAGGGCCCACCACAAGGATGCCATCGTCGCCTTCAGATGCGGCATTATCAGCATCAGCGCTGCCTGCAGGCTTTGAATTATCGACTACATATATTACATTATCACCATTACTGTCCTCTTCTATTGCATCATAGCGGACCACAAGCGTATCATTATGCTCCTCCGTAATAATGTTGATCTTTGCGCTCATTCCGAGCCTTATCCTGTCATCCTTTGTAAGAAGGTCTATTTCAACCGTATATGTAACGTTGCTTGAGGCCGCCTGAGTAACGCCGCCTGTTGCGCTTGATGCAGTAGGTGATACAAAGGATACAATGCCCTCAAGTTCATCATCTCTTGTCGCGTCTGTCTTAACGATTACCTTCTGGCCTTCCGAGACAGAGGGAACATCATATTCATCTATTTCAGTAGTTATAATAAATGAATCATCCTGCTGAATGACCATAAGATTACCGCTTGTAAAGTTGTTGCCCTCTTCTACTTCTACCTTGGTAACAACACCGCTTATCGGCGCAGTTACGATATAATCATCAAGAGAGTCCTCATATTCTTCAAGCTGACGCTCTAATTTCTTCGTATCGTCTCCTGCCGTTAAGGCACCCGTATCATATGTTGTCTGTGCACTTGCAAGGTCGTTAGTAGCCTTCCTGTTAGCCTCCGCAAGAGCCGCTACCGCGTCCTGATAGCTTGTCTGGGCCGACTGTTCTGTCTGATATGCCTTGGAAACCGACTGCTCAAGAGTAGCTATTTCAGCATCAGTCGTGTCATCATCATCTTTTGCCTCCTGAAGGGCTCTCTTGGCATCACCGTATGCAGAGCAGGCTTCATAAAGAGCCTTAAGCGTTGTATCAACCTTTTCCTGAGCAGAAGAGAGTGAATAAGACTCAGTGCTGTAGGTATTAAGGTAGGTTCTCTCCCTGCTCTCCGCGTTAAGTGCTTCCTTCTGCTTACTGGTGGCAATATCCTCTTCCGACTGGCTTATCTTCTTCTCAATATTCTCTGTTGAGAAAGTCACAACCACATCGCCTTCGTTTACGTGGTCACCTACTTCGTAATTAACGTTTGTTATCTTAGTGGCCGTGCCCTGGAATGCTGAATAAAGTGTGCTTACCTTTTTAGACTTAATGGTACCGGTAGTTGAGATCGCGCTTGTTATATCATCCCTTTTTATAAGGTCATATTCCTGGGAATTGGCTGCCTCGAGCAGGGCCTGCTCTGACTTTTTCTTCATATGTTGCATAACAACAATTGCTGCTATGATAAGAATGATAAGGAAAATCAGAAGCTTTATATGCTTCTTTAGGAACTTAAAGAATTTATTCCCTTTTTTCTTCTTGGGCTTATCTTCATCCGCATTATTTAAAGCCGCCTTTGCGCTCTTACCTTCACTCATTTCAAGCTCTGCGACAGTCATGCAATCTATGTCATCATCCGTCTCTTTATCCTGCTTATTATCTGCTTTATCATCAGCCCGCTTTATTGTATCTCCTAAAGCCTTAACATCAGACACAGCTGTCTTTTCAGACGCAGCTGTTTTTTCGGCTCCGGCTTCATTTTTATCCCCGCTCACCGTCTTCTCATCTTTTTCAATCTTGATTTCTTCGCTCACAGCCTTACTCCTCAAACGCAATCATACTATATTAAATCCCAATTTGCGCGCACGCACAACTCAAAGGGTACATTTAAAATGTGTCCATTAAGTGAAAATCATATGAACTTATCTGACTTTTGCCCTGTCAATTCCTTTTGCATCACAGCCGGTATGATGTTCGCTTTTTAGCATAGCTGCATCGCAATTTGCAGCATGCTCTGCTTTAAGGCCGAACATCTCGCTCATTTTATACATTGAGCGTCTCTCTTCCCTCATCTGTTCAGCCAGCCAGTCTCCGGTAAGGTCATCATGCAGGGACATATTGCCGCCATGACCTTCCCTATCGCCTGCATAGCGCTTTTTGCCGTCATTTCCTTCACTGTCTTCTGCACAGCACTTTTTGCTGCCATTCTCCGCAGAAGGATATGATTCAAATACATAATCCTTAAGTGGCCTGTTTGCCGACTTGCCTGCCGTCTTACCTGCCGACTTGTTTGCCGTCTTTTTGGCCTTCTTTGCATTATGCTTTTCCAGCTGCTTTTTCTCATAGCTTTTCTTTTTCAGCACATGCAGGATGATCGCGGCAATTATAATAATTGTAATCGGTGAAAATGCTTCTATCATAGTCTGCCTACTTACGAACTGTCTCTGTTACAGCTGCAACCGTACCCGCCAAATTGGCAATATCAGAGGGCACTATTATCTTGGTAGCCTGCCCATTTGCCATATTTTCCGCAGCCTCAAAGGATTTAAGCTTAATATAAGCCTCAGAAGGAGCGGCCTCATTTATAAAACGGATACCCTCTGCACGGGCCTTCTGCACTGCAAGAAGTGCTTCTGCCTCACCCTGTGCCTCGCGTATCATTTTTTCCTTAACGGCCTCTGCTCTTAAGATGGCAGCTTCTTTTTCACCTTCCGCAAGGGTGATTGCAGACTGCTTTTCACCTTCTGCGGTAAGGATCTTTTCTCTCTTTTCTCTCTCGGCTCTCATCTGCTTCTCCATGGCCTCGCGGATGGTTGCGGGAGGCTGGATATTCTTAACCTCGACACGGCTTACCTTTATGCCCCACTTATCTGTTGCCTCATCAAGTATCGTGGTTATCTGTCCGTTAATGGAATCGCGGCTTGTAAGCGTCTCATCCAAAGTCATACTGCCGATTATGTTGCGCAGTGTCGTTGCCGAGAGGTTCTCGATTGCGGCTATGGGGCGCTCAACACCGTAGGTAAAGAGCTTTGCATCAAATACCGAGAAGAACACAACCGAGTCAACCATCATGGTTACATTATCCTTGGTAATAACCGGCTGCGGCTCAAAATCAGCAACCTGCTCCTTTAAGGAAACCTTTTTTACGACCTTATATATAATGGGAGCCTTAAAATGAAGACCTGCCTCCCACGTTGTCTGATACTGGCCTAGGAATTCAATTACCCATGCGCTTGCCTGCGGAACCACACAGATACAGCGGATTAAGACTATAAATAAGAAAATCACCAAAACAGCCCAGATAATTAAAGCAACCATAATATTTGTCTCCTTTCATATAGCATGTATGGTTAAAATCAAAAATTGCCACGCATTTTTTACATTCCAACTGCGCATCTCTTCTGAATTATAAGAGTGAAATACGCATATATCGGTTAATTATATCACATCGCAATTTTATATGAATACTCAAAATCAACAAAAATATTGCCAAAATCACATTTTTGATTTACAATCCTTAAACAGCAAACCGGGGGCGGCAAATGCCTGAGATGATTAATTATCAGTCCCTTAGAACTTGATCCGGATAATACCGGCGTAAGGAGGTCATAATGAATAAATTTTCTGTAAGAGCGCTTTGCGGCGCTGCCATTTTAATTGCACTTGCAACTGTCACATCACTTATCAAGGTTTTCTCTTTTCCATTCGGAGGCTCGGTAACCCTTTTAAGCATGCTGTTCATTGCCATCATAGGATATTTGTTTTCCTATAAGGTAAGCCTTGCGGCAGCCTTAGCCTATGGCCTGCTCCAGTTTGTATTAAAACCCGAATTTTATACACCTCTTCAGGTAATAATTGATTATCTGCTTGCTTTTGCTTCTCTTGGTATTTCGGGATTTTTTTCATATGACCCTTCAAAAGGCGAAAAGAGCAATCATAAAAGGCTTATTGGCGGATATCTTGCCGCAATAAGCGCAAGATGGGTTTTCACAACACTTTCAGGATATGTATTCTGGGCAGAATACGCCTGGGAAGGCTGGAATCCTCTTCTGTATTCAATGGTCTACAACGGGATATACATATATGCGGAAGGAATACTTACAGTAATCGTCCTGTTTATTCCCGCTGTAAGAAATGCGATAGACCGCTGCGCCATCAGCCTTAAGAACATTAAATAATCCAAGATGTAATGCTATCCGTACATGCTCATGACCAAATGTGCTCAGGCCGAAATTTCAATTATCAGAAGCTCTACCCCGATCTGATCGTTTATCCTGCCGGATTTATAGTCTTCTTCCGTTTCGGCGCACTTAGAGAGTGCTCTTTTTAAGGCGGAATTTTTATTCTGCTTCGCCGCAGGTATTGCCTTTGAGACGGAATAGGGATTTACGGACAATAAGGCTGCTATGTCCTTTTGTGATTTTCCCTCGTTAAGAAGCCCCTTAACATGCATGATAAGCTTAAGCTGCCGCGTTATCATAAAGAGGATCTTCGCCGGTGCCTCCCTAAGCTTAAGAAGGTCGCCATAGAGAAGGAGCGCTTCATTAGTGCGATGCGTCATCATGGCATCAAGCATCGCAAATATCTTATCTTCTATCTGAGGCACGCATATATCTTCAACATCCGAGGCTGTAATGCCCTCATGTCCATAGGTATAGGCAAGGAGCTTATCAAGCTCTGACTTAATAAGCATCATATCACTTCCGCTGCCGTCAAGAAGCTTATCGAGCGCCTGCCTTGTTATCTGCTTATTCTCGGCCTTAAGGCGGGCCTGCACCCAGCGTGATAATTCTTCCCTCCTAAGAGGCTCAAAGCATGCCGCATAGCCTGCCGCCGTTACGGCCTTATACATTTTAGAGCGCTTATCAACACTCTCCTCCGAGAAAATCATGCAGGTGCTCTCCGGCATTCCCTTAATGTACTCGGCAAGCTCATCAGAGGAGCCTGCTGCGCCAAAAAGCGAGGAGTCATCTATAAAGATAACGCGCCTTTTGGCAAGAAAGGGCATGGTCTCCGCAGTATCTATTATCTCGCCTATTGGCAGATCCTTCCCCTGATAAAATGAATAGTTCATCCCTCCCTTATCGGGAACAAGTGCCCGAATAAGCTTATCCTTATACTGGTTTTTAAGATAAGCTTCACTTCCGTACAATAAATATACCTTTGAATAATTGTTATCTTTAATATCCTGAGCGATTTTCTTCATAATAAAATACTATATCACATAAACCACGCCGTGCCAAAAGTCGTCTCACCTTACAAATACGCCGTATCGCTAAGGCGTGATGAATATATTATCTTCTCTTTAACAGGCATATCCGTAAGGCGCAGCAGAGCCTTTTCATAATAATCAAGCTGCACATGGTAGCGCTTTATAAGCTCTGACGTACTCTTAACCCTGTCTGTTTTATAATCGAGTATGACAATACCGTCATCTTCTATCCAGTAAGCATCGATTATGCCCTGAACGAGCATCATGCTCTCGTCTTCGGGCAGCTTAAGAATAAGCCCGGCATCACTTCCGTTTTCCTTTATATATTCAACATCTTCGGCATTGATACCGAATACAAAGGGCTGTTCGCGATATAATTTACCGGCAGAAGCGGCTCTTCCCATTCTTCTTCCCAAATCACTTTTTAAAAATTTCAATATTTCTGATGCGGGGACTGCGTCAAGCTGCTCCTTTTCGATTCTGCCTTTTTTAGCCGCCAAGTCAAAAAATTCACGCACCGTATCACTTAAAAGTTCATCCTCCGCCCCTGCGCTTAAGGAATAATCCCATAATTCAAGCATCCTGTGGAAGGCGGTTCCGTAGTAGGCGCCGGGAGTATCACTGTCCGTAATACCAATGCGACCTGACTTTTCAGACTCAAACAGTTCTTTAGTCATTAACGCTGCGCCGCTTATATCTTCCCCATCCTCTTCACTACCTCTTCCTGCAAGACTCTCCTTTTTAAGTTCAGAAACCGACAGTTTAGCATAGGACGGTGATTTGCCCTCATGGGGATATTTATAATCGAGTGCATCAAGAATTCCGGCGGTTTTTAAAATCTCTTTGCCTCTTTTCTCTTTAAGAAGTGTTCTAAGTGCCGCGCTCTTACCCTCAAAATCAACAGAAGCGTCTACACAGCTCAAGATTAAATCTGCCGGATTCTTTTCGATAACATCTGTTTCTTTTAGAATCCCGAGCCTGTTTTTTGTATACACGAGGAGATCTAAGTAGGTCTGGCACTTATCAAGAGTCGGATTCTTCTCGTAATAGCCTTTGGCATAGTCGGATACCGTGCCTATCATTATAAGCTTCTCTTTGGCCCTTGTAAGTGCCACATAAAGGATCCTTATCTCCTCGGCCATACCCTCTCTTACAAGTTTCCCTTTTATATAGCCTTTAAGAAGTGTTTCCCGCTTAACTCTTGCCAAAGGATCCACATAGTCAAGCCCGAGACCGTAATCTGCCTCCTTAAGAATCCCCGCATTTTCATCCATTGTATTGCGCTTCTTATTCATTCCCGAAAGGATCACAACCGGAAATTCAAGACCTTTACTCTTATGGATCGTCATTATATTTACGGCATCATCTGCTTCATCACTGCCTCCTGCCTCGCCGTAATCAATTTCATAGGTACGAAGCTTATCTATATAGCGCAGGAAATGAAAAAGTCCCTTATAACTAAGACGCCCGAAATCATCCGCCTTAGCAAGGAGCATGTTAAGATTTCCCTCTGCCCTTACGCCGTTTGGAAGCATCCGTACATAATCACCGTATTCGCCGTCAATTATTTCACGAAGCAGCTCATAGACTGACATGTATTCCATCTTACTTTTTAGACCGGTTATTGTATTTATCAACAAATAACACTTGTCATATATTTCCTTGCTTAAATCTCCTTCAGGGCCCGCCCCGCTGCCGCTCTCAGATGCTTCATACTGCGCCATATAGGATTTTACTGAGTCGTACAGATATTTACTCACGTCGCCTGCGCGTATAATTCCAAGCTCTTCATCGCTAAAGCCGCCAAAGAAAGAGCGCATGATTGCTGCAAAAGGAATATCCTCTAAGGGATTGTCTATAACCTTAAGCAGCATAAGGAGCGTATCTACCTCAACCGCCGTAAAATAACCGACGCCTGTAGTCACGCAGACGGGTATGTTCATAAGGGTAAGAACATCCTTGTATACAGTATCCCGGCCCTTCATACCCCTTAGAAGTATGGCAATATCGGAATATTTTGCTTTTCTAATAACACCCGTTTTCGAATCCGTTACATCAAGCCTGCCAACTATCTCCTTTATTTTATCGGCAATTGTATATGCTTCAAGCTCCGCATCTGAAATATCAGGATCACGAAGGGTGAGAATCAGCTCGCTTCTATAGGCTTCATCCCTTTTATCACCGTATAAGCCGCCATAGTGAAGAGAAGCCGCGTCATCATATTCAATGCCCCCTAAATCTCTTCTCATTATCTGCCCGAATATTTCATTAACGGAATCTAATACCTCCATCCTGGACCTGAAATTATGTGATAAATCAATCCTTACATCGCAAGGACACTCTTTATGATCCCATTCCTCTGTCTCCTTAGCCTTGTCTTCAGCCCTATCCTTAGCCTTAGTCGCGGTCTCAGCCTTAGCCTCAGTTTCAGTCTCAGCCTCAGTCTCAGCCTCAGCCTCAGTTTCAGCCCCAAGGCGCTTATAGGAATCATATTTTGACAGGAAAAGATCGGGACGCGCCATTCTGAAGCGGTAAATGCTCTGCTTCACATCTCCCACCATAAATACATTGCCGCCTTCTCTTGCTATAAGATTTATTATGGCTTCCTGAGTAAGATTACTGTCCTGGTATTCATCCACATAGATTTCTTCATAATAATCACGGTATTCACCTGCCGTTACGCCGTCAGGATTCCTAAGTATCCTTATGGCCATATGCTCCATGTCATTAAAATCAATGACCCCCGCATCCTCTTTGGCCGCGGCAAATAAAGCTGCAAATTCCTTAACAAGGCGCACAAATTCCCTTGAAAGCGGCAAAACCGCCCTCATATCCTCAATCTTTTTACTAAGTGGCAGGGAGCATTCCTTCTTAATGCTGTCGATAACACTTAGAATGCTTTTCCTGTCATTTGCCACACGGTTTTTAAGGCTCTCATCTACTCCGTCCTTACTTCCTATCCTCGCAAGATTTTCTTTCTCATAGGAAGCAGCATAATAGCAGAGCCTGTCATAATCCGTGCACTTTGCCATTGCAGCTAAGGTCTGATAATCGTTTTCTATCGCGCTTTTGTACTTTTTAGGGCCGTCGCTTAAGTCACAAAGTTTAAGCATATGTTCAGCCACAGCCGCGCTCTTTGCCGCACTCTGCGTAAGATGCTCTAAATATTGTATAAACCACTGCCTGCCCTTAAGATCCTCTTCGTCCTTAATATCATAAGCCTCTTCGCAGCCCTTAAGCCATTTACCCGGATCAGGCTGCGCCATGGAAAGCTCGTATATCTTTACGATTGTCTCTTCTATTATCGAATCACTCTTGCCTGCGGCATAGGCTTCAACAAGGTTTATAAAATCTTCTCCTGCCTCCTCATAGGCTGCCTCTAAGACCTTCTTTACCGTATCCCCCTTCATAAGGGTTATCTCTGTCTCATCAGCTACCCGCATCTTAGGATCCGCATCTATCTCATAAAAATGATCCCTTATCACGCTCTGGCAAAAGCTGTGAAAGGTGGATATGCTGGCATTATTAATAAGCAGAAGCTGCCTTGCAATATGATCGCTCTCGGGCTTCTCCTTTGCTCTTTTCTCAAGGGCATCCGTGATCTTATCCCTCATCTGGGCCGCTGCCGCCTTGGTAAAGGTAACAACAAGAATCCTGTCAATGTCAATGGGGTTTGTCTCATCAAGGAGCCTTTGTATTATTCTTTCTACTAAAACTGCTGTCTTACCGGAGCCTGCCGCAGCAGATACAAGCAGATTACAATCATGCGTATCAATGGCTGATTTTTGTGCAGATGTAAATTCCATTAATCCGTACTCCCTTCTTCGTCTTCATTGTCAGCCTCACCCGTCTCCCCTATGCTCTTCTGGCGGCATATCGGCTTATATTCGCAATAATCACAGGTGTTTTTATATTTCTTTATATCACCATTCTCCTTGGCGCTTACTATATTTCCGTCAAGTATCTTATCGCCCATTTCAATGATTTTCTCTTTAGAGGCGCTTATCTCCTGCTCAAATTCTTCCGTGGTAAGAACGCGGGAGACACTTTTGTTAAAATCAAACTTCGCCGTGTATCCAACAGGAATAATGTCGCTTGTCCCCGTAAAATCGGCATCCATAAGATCCACTATATGCTTATCCGCATTGACATAGCCCTTAAGCTTAAGCTTCTTTATTATCGCAGCCCTGATTTCTTCACTTCCCGCATCCTCAGTAAGGTCTATCATGGGATCGTCAATATGGTAATATAATATTCCGGCGGGCACTGCCTTTACTTTCTCCGCTCTTTCCACCATCTGCATTGCCGCATCAATATAGACGATAAGCTGAAGCTGTCTGCCCTCATGCATGGCGTCAATATTAAGGTTCGTCTCAGAAGACTTATAATCGATTACCCTTACATAAACCGTATCTCCCTCACGGCATGTATCCACCCTGTCTATTTTGCCGGTAAGCTTAAGTTCTCCGCCATCCGTAAGCTTAAGATTCAGTGCATCAATATCATCGATTTTCCCAAAATCAACCTCCACGTTGTGGGGCTCGAAGCACCCCTTTGAAGCCTGATATTTAAGAATATCGATCGTTCTTATCATGATGCGCTTTATTCTTCTTACCATGTAAGCCTTGCGCTTTGTGGCATAAAGCGCCGACATATCGGAAGATGCCACGGCCTCCTCAACCGACTCCTCCATAAGGCGCGCGGCAGCGGCACTGTCAACCTCTGTAAATTTAAGCTTTGCATCCTTAAGCTTATTGACATACCGCTCAAGACTTTCATGAAATGCCATTCCCAAATCATTGGCGGCAAAATCATATATTTCACGCTCGCGAAGATGAAGGCCGTACTCAAGATAATATTCATAGGCGCAGGAAGCGTACTTTTCAAGCCGTGTTACTGAAGCATACAGCCTGCTGCCGTAAAGGGCAGCTGCCACTGCTTTTGAAATACTGCCTGCGGGTGTTCTGCCATCATTTTCTCTCTCTCTAAAGCGGGCTCTAAAGGCAGAGGTGAGCCTTTCCCCATAATCATCCGTCCCGGCATAATAGGTGATCAGGGCTTCTAAGAGCTTATCTTCTTTAAGTTCATCCCTTAGAAAACTGCCGCAAAGCGCGGTTAAGTATCTATAGCCGCCGTCCTTATCGGCAAAACGCGCAGTATCGATTTTCGTGCAGTCATTAACTGTTTCTTCTGCAAGATCAAACATATTCTTAACAGTCCTTATAAGGGAGGACGCTCTTATGCCTTCCCCTGATAAGGCAGTTTTGGAATATGAAAGAGCTAAATAATCCGTAGGCTTTGATAAAAGCATGTACAGATACAAGCGCTGTGAATATGCGCCCTCTCTTGCCGTGGGCGCAAATGCCGCATCAGAATGATTTTGGGTAAGGAACATCTTATCCGCATCCGTAAGAAGGCCGCCTCCGCCTGCTGCCATTGGAATAATCCCATCATTAACACCGACCACAAAAAGTGCCTTTATGTCATTAAGGCGGGACCTTGTAACATCGCCAACCTGCACATAATCAGTGCTTTTAGGCACGATTCCCACACGTATCTCATCAAAGCCGGCGTCAAGGAGCTGCCCGAATTCCTTTACGGTTATCCTCTCATCCCCTAAAAGCTGCGCCAGCTGGCTAAGGGTAAATTCTATCCTCTCACAGATCATCCTGTATTCAGAAGCCATATCCTCATCACCATCTTCTTCGAATTTAAGGGCATACCCTTCAATCACTTCAAACGCGTCGAGGGTTTTAAGCGCGTTTAAAAAGGCATCGCAAAAAACCTTCGCTCCGGCTTTTTTGCCTGCGTTAAAATCAGGAGCAATCATCTCTTCTATTTGTGCGAAAAACTCTGCCACCTTAATTCTTATCTCATTTAATTTCATAAGATAATCGGCTTTTTCAGCGGCTTCGCGCTTTTTATAGATATCGGGCACTAAAGCAAACGGCTTATTCCATGCGCTGCGCCCCTTTACTCCGAAAGCAAGACAATAGTTTTCAAGGATATCAACATCACAAGCCTTAATTCCGGTAATACCGCTCTTTAAGAATCTGAATACCGCTTCGTAAGGGTAGTTATCGGAGAGCACCTTAACCATCGCACGCATAAGCTCTATTACGGGATTCATTAAAACCGGCCTCGTCTTATCGATAAAATACGGTATTTTATGAATCGAAAGTGCACGCTCTATAGGATTGCGATAGCTATCCATATCACCTGTTATTATTGCAATATCGCTGTATTTACAGCCCTTTTTGCGCACAAGTTCAGCTATCCTGCAAGAGATAAGTTCAAGCTCTTCATTAGGATTTGAGGCATTTATTATATGTATCTCATCCTTACCGGGCATACTCTTATCATAGATTTTGGCCCCGCTTCTAAATAAATTAGCCTCCAAAAAGGATATTTTTCCGGGGCCCTTCTTACTAAAACGCACCGGATAAGGGTCGTTAATAATAAAGGGCTCTTCCTGTCTTATATGGCATTCATCCGCAATGCGTGATACCTGATCTATGGTATGGCGGCTTAAATAAAAAAGTTCGTGCTCCTTAATGGGAGAGGCTCCCCCTTCATCTAATGCGCTGCCTAAATCCCTTACATCAAGCGTTAAGGCTATGTGTACTTCTTTAGTAAGCTCAAGCAGTTTTCTTATTACATTAAGCTGTACGGGAGTAAAGCCCGTAAAGCCGTCAAAGCATACTATGCAGTTTTTGATTTTCTCTGAAGCATCAAGCGCTGAGCAAAGATATACAAGGAGTTCCTCCTTTGTGGACAAATCTCCCTTCATGTAATTAATAAAGCCCTCATAAAGGACATTTATATCGGAAAGCTTTGCACAAAGGCGCCCCTTTCCGGCCTTAGCGGCCACTTCCTCAAGCTCCTTTGCCTTATCAACGCTTATGCCGTACTGCATGAATTCGGAAATTGTCGATTTGACCTGTGTAATGTAGCCCAGCTTTGCAAGATTATCACCAAGCAGCGGCAGCTTATCCTTATTAAGCTGGGATACCCGCCTTAATATGAGATTTTTGCCCATATCATCGATAGTATGAGCGCTTGCCCTGCCATAGCCGGTTTCCTCAAATATCCGGTGGGCAAGTCTGTTAAAAGAAAGAACATCCACGTTAAGAATGCCTTTACGTGGATGTAAGCTTACAATATCCCGCTGTGTCTTGAGCGTAGCCTGCTCAGGCACAATCACAAGGTAAGTATTACCCGGATTATCAATTGATTCAGATATTATATATTTATAAAGTTGTGTTGATTTGCCGCTTCCTGAAGCGCCTTCCCAGAATCTGAGCATATTTACGGATCTCGCCTTTCTTAATTAATTCAAATACAATGTACTATATCCCTCACTTCGCCTTTGGCTCGTGACGGATTAAGTGCATTGCATGGATCGCACGTTAAGTGAGACAGAAAATCTATGATTTTCGTAGTCGAACTTATGCAGAGTAAATGGACCAAAATACGGCCCATAAGTGCTCATACCGACGCCTTTAGACAAGCAAGCACTCTGCCCCGGCTGTTGCCACAATATCTACCCCGAGGTTTGCAACATTCTTAATCAGAACGTCGCCAATACCAACAGGCGCCTCGGCTGCTGCTTCGTTGATTGCTTCCATGACCTTAAATATACTCTCCTTTGGTATATCCGAAGCGGTTTTGCAGGAGATTACAGGCCTTTTTGCGCCTGTAACCTTCATAGTCGAGGTAACTATCCTCGTAGGATGTGTGACCTCCTTACGGGCATAGGCTTCTCCCCTAGGGCAGGTATTTCCCGATACCTCTACTGCTTCCCCTTTTTCTAAGGTTACATTTATCCTGCATCCAAGCGGACAATTGATGCAGGTAAGTTCTCTTTTTTCCATATTCACTCCTCCTCAATTGCCACAACGATCTGCGCTAAATTATTATAATCCAAAAGCTGTTTTTTAGGCAACATTACCTGCTCCATTTCTCCCGGGGCAATAATCTGCTTCTTCTTATGAAGGATTCTCTCTTCATTTAAGTATACATTTATATAGGCGTCCTTATATACGCCCGATGCCCTGAATCTTACCGTAAGATACTCATCCATATTGCAGGGCGTTATCCGCCTTGGAACCGTATATCTTACTCCTCCCCTGCTTATTACGGGAATGGAAGCATCATCCTTACAGTTTTCTTTCCTATTTAAGTAATCTGCTGCCTTTTGCCCTGCAAGAGAAGCCTCTTCGCTTACATAATCAACAAGGTCGTGGACATGCAGCACGTTACCGCAGGCAAAAACGCCCGGTATATCAGTTTCAAGGCTTTCATTAACAGATGGCCCGCCCGTTACGCTATCCATCGTAACTCCCATACCTTTTGAAAGTTCATTTTCAGGTATAAGACCGCAGGATAATAAAAGCGTATCACAGGAATATTCTTTTTCCGTGCCGTTAATTGGCTTACTGTTTTTATCAACTTCAGCTATTACAACGCCTTCAACTCTTTCCCTGCCCTTAATATCAACAACCGTATGGCTTAATAAAAGCGGTATGTCAAAATCATCAAGGCACTGCACTATATTACGCTTAAGACCTCCTGAATAGGGCATAAGCTCTGCAACCGCCTTAACCTTTGCGCCTTCTAAGGTCATGCGCCTTGCCATTATAAGTCCTATATCGCCGGAGCCTAATATAACAACCTCCCGCCCCGGCATGTAGCCTTCCATATTAACAAGCCGCTGGGCAGTCCCCGCAGAATATATCCCCGCAGGTCTAAAGCCCGGAATATTAAGGGCGCCTCTGGGTCTTTCTCTGCAGCCCATGGCAAGTATTACCGCTTCTGCCTTTATCATAAACATGCCGTCAGATCTGTTCATGGCAGTTATGATTTTATCGGAAGTTACATCCATGACCATTGTGTTTATCTTATATTCTATGCCGCGCTCAGAAACTTTTTTGATAAAACGTGCCGCATATTCAGGCCCTGTCAGCTCTTCCTTAAAGGTGTGGAGTCCGAAACCGTTATGGATGCACTGGTTAAGTATCCCTCCGAGTTCTTCATCTCTTTCTATTATGAGAATATCTTTAATTCCGGCATCATAGGCCGAAACCGCTGCCGCAAGTCCCGCCGGACCGCCGCCTATTATAACTATCTGTTTATTTATCATAATCTGCCTTCTCCTTGGTCCTTGAAGTAATAAGCTTCGAGCGGCCGCCCGCTTTGGTAATCTCTTCTAAGGGAATATCAAGCTCTCTTGATAATATATCCATTACCTTAGGTGAGCAAAAGCCTCCCTGGCATCTTCCCATTCCTGCTCTTACCCTGCGCTTTACTCCGTCAAGTGATTTTGCCCCCGGATTTCTTCTTATTGCATCTATTATTTCGCCTTCCGTAATTGATTCACATCTGCATATTACGGTGCCATAAGAAGGATTCGTCTTAATAAGTGCATTTCTCTCTTCATGCGATAGCTTTAAAGGATCAAGGATGCCCTCCCGCTTTTTGATAAAATCAGGTTTGAGCTCAGGCTGCAGTCCGTCACATACAAGCTTTGATACCATCACGCCTATTGCAGGTGCGCTTGATAATCCCGGTGATTCGATTCCGGCTGCATCTATAAATCTCTCCTTTTTATCGGCATAGCCTATTACAAAATCGTCGCCCGCTTCGTGCGCTCTAAGTCCCCCAAAGGAAGTGATCACCTGCCTAAGAGGCGGATTCTTAACCGAAAGCGCCACCCGCTCCTTAATTGATTCTAAGGATTCATAAGTAGTATTAACCCCCTCCTTATCTTCTGTGTCAATTGCCGTAGGGCCAAGAAGAATATTGCCATGCACCGTAGGGGTTATAAGTACGCCCTTGCCGAGCTTTGTGGGAAGAGAGAATATCACCCTGTTTACAAAATCACCCGCATTATGGTCAAGCAGGAAATAGTCTCCCCTTCTCGCCGTTATATTAAGCTTATTATCGCTTACCATATTATGTATCTTATCAGCATATACCCCGGCAGCATTGATAACATAAGCAGTGCTTATATCACCTTTTGATGTCTTAACCGTGTAACCTTCTCCATTATCCTCGATACCGCAAACCTGAGCGTCAAATAAGAATTCCACACCGTTTGCGGCTGCATTTTCAGCCAAGGCATAGGTTAAGGTAAAAGGGCATACGATCGCAGCAGTCGGCGCATAAAGGGCACCTGCGACCTTATCTGAAAGATTGGGCTCCATTTTAAGGGCCTCTTTTGCGTCAATTATCCTAAGACCTTCAACGCCGTTTGCAAGGCCTCTGTCATAGAGTCTCTTAAGTCCGTCAAGCTCGTTTTCATCAGTGCATATCACAAAAGATCCGCATCTTTTGTAGGGTACCGACAGATCCTTGCACACCTCTTCCATCATCCGGCTTCCCTCAACATTAAGTTTAGCCTTAAGCGTCCCCTCAGCGGCATCATAGCCCGCATGGACTATCGCGGAATTGGCCTTCGACGTGCCGCAGCAGACATCCTCGCATTTATCAACAACAAGAATATCAAGCTTATAGCGTGATAATTCTCTTGCTATGGCGCAGCCGCATACTCCGGCGCCTATAATAATCACATCTCTCATTTATGTTAATTCTCCTTTTTCTCCCAGTCCCGTGACCTTCCGATGGCCTTATGCCATCCTTCTATGCGCTCATCCCTGTCATCAGCATCCATTTCAGGATTGAATACACGGTCAAGCTTCTGATTCTTAATAACATCCTCTTTATCCTTGAAATATCCCACCGCAAGTCCCGCAAGATAAGCAGCTCCCATCGCCGTAGTCTCGACACAGGAGGGACGATTTACATTTGTTGACAGAATATCCGACTGAAACTGCATGAGAAAATCATTTGAGCTTGCCCCGCCGTCAACCTTAAGGGATTTAAGCTCAATTCCGGCATCTGCCTGCATGGCCTTTACGACATCAAGCACCTGATAGGCAATACCCTCAAGGGTCGCCCTTATTATATGATATTTATTGACGCCTCTTGTAATTCCCACGATGGTGCCCCTTGCGTACTGATCCCAGTAAGGTGCTCCAAGTCCCGTAAAGGCAGGCACAACATAGCATCCGTTTGTGTCCTTAACCTTGCGGGCCATATATTCAGAATCAGCAGCTGATTCTATGAATTTCATCTCATCACGAAGCCACTGAACGGCAGCTCCGCCTACAAATATCGAGCCCTCTAAGGCATAAGTGACTTTCCCGTCAAGGCCCCAGGCGATTGTGGTTACAAGACCGTTTCTTGAAAATACCGGTTTATCGCCCGTATTCATAAGGAGGAAGCATCCCGTGCCGTAGGTGTTCTTAGCCTCACCTTCAAAGAAGCAGGTCTGCCCGAAAAGTGCCGACTGCTGATCGCCCGCGGCGCCTCCTATGGGAATGGGTCCGCCTAAGAAGGAAGGATCGGCAACACCGTAAATACAGCTTGAAGGCATGACTTTAGGCAGCATGCACTTAGGGATATTGAGTTTATCAAGGATCTCATCATCCCATTTAAGTTCATTAATATTAAACATCATGGTCCTGCTGGCATTGGAATAATCCGTAACGTGGACATGGCCCTTTGTAAGCTTCCAAATAAGCCAGGTCTCAACCGTTCCAAAGAGCAGTTCGCCCTTTTTAGCCCGCTCCCTTGCTCCCTCAACATTGTCTAAGATCCAGGCAAGCTTTGTTGCCGAAAAGTAAGCGTCTATAACAAGGCCGGTCTTACTTCTGAACATATCCGTAAGACCTTCTTCCTTTAATTTATCGCAATAAGCAGAGGTGCGCCGGCACTGCCATACGATTGCATTATATACAGGCTCGCCTGTTTCCTTATCCCATACAATCGTGGTCTCTCTCTGATTGGTAATGCCTATTGCTGCAATATCCTCAGCCGCAGCTCCGATCTTCGACATAGCCTCGACTGCTACCGATAACTGCGTAGCCCATATTTCATTGGCATTATGCTCAACCCAGCCGGGCTTTGGGAAATATTGCGGAAATTCACGCTGGGCAAGAGAGCATATTTCACCGTTTTCATCAAATAAAATACATCTGTTGCTTGTGGTACCGGCATCAAGTGCCATAACATATTTGCTCATATAAACCTCCCTTAAAAGAACTGCCTTCCATTGACATTATACCAAAAAACACCCTTTTATTGACCGATTCGATATACTAATTTCGCGCAAATTTGACCATTTCTCTAAAGCCGCTCACCCGTCAGGGCAAATTACATTGTGCGGCCCTGCGCATAAAAAAGGATGCCGCGCTTTTGCGGCATCCTTTTTATTTATTCAATCAATATAAATCAATTTGTAATCTCGCTGAACTATTCGCCTAAATATGCCTCAAGTTCTGCAATGAGTTCTTCTATCTGAGCCTTGTCATAGATCTCCTCGATATCGCCTGCAACTGATGCAACATCGGTATTGAGTCTGTCAATAACAGGATCAACTGCTTCAAGTGTATTGGCTACGCCTTCAACTTCCTTAGCTATATCACCTGCTGTCTTTGTGAAATCAACTACTTCGGAAACGCCTACTTCAAATTCAGTACCTGTAGCACTTTCGATGTTGTCCTGAACTTCCTGAGCTACCCCGCTGAATTCTTCAACGCCTTCGGTAAAATATTCCATATTGACATTGAATTCTTCCATGAAGTCGGCAAACTGCGATATTCCGGTCGAGAATTCATTTAATTCTTCCTCTGTAGGGAATCCGTTCTCATCACAGCCTGTGAGTGCGCATGCTGACATCAGCAATGTGCATAATGCAATAGTAACAGTCTTAAGCTTCATTCGTAACCCTCCTTATTCCTTCAAAGCTGAATGCTTCGAATCATCCTTTATTATTTTAAGGAAAAAGCAGACGGATAATCGGTATGATTTAACCCGTCTGCTACATTATATCACTTTATGCGCAAAAATACTTTGAAAATTTATGAATAATTGGTAAATTTTTTTGAATTTTTAGCTGTTACCGTGTATTGTCGGACTCTTTCACAATATCTTGAGGTTTTCGTACTCATAACCCACAAGAAACAGACCATTTGCAGGTGCCGTATCCCCCGCAAGATTTCTGTCACAGGCACTTATTATGCCCGGAACGTCCTTTGGACTGATTTTCCCCCTGCCGGCGTCAATAAGAGTCCCTGCTATTATCCTTACCATATTATATAAAAATCCGCTGCCCGTAACGGATATTATTATCTCCCTGTTATCTTCCCCCATCCTTACACCGGCGTCATATACAGTCCGCACTGTCGTAAGAGCCGCAGTATGGCAGGAACAAAAGCCCGCAAAATCATGTTCGCCGATAAAGGCGGCTGCTGCTTCCTGCATTGCCATAATATCAAGCTTTGTATACACATGATGATAATAAAGGCGTCTTGTCGGGTCCATGAATTCATCCTGCCATATCCTGTATTCATAGGTTTTCCTGCAGGGAACCTTCCTCGGATGAAAATCAGGTGCAACCTCAAAGGATTTCATTATGCGAATATCTGCCGGAAGCGAAGTATTAAGGGCATTTGCAAACTTTCCTGCCGGAATGGGGCTATTTGTATCAAATACGCATACGCTTCCTAAAGCATGCACACCCGCATCAGTCCTGCTGGCACCTATCACATGTATATCTTCATTAAGAAAACGCGACAATTCCCTGTTAAGAGTTCCCTCAACAGTCTCCTTATCCGGCTGTATCTGCCAGCCGCTGTATTTAGTTCCGTCATAGGCTGTTACAAGAAATATCCGTCTCAAAACAAAATACCAAGTGCGATTATGCATGCCATATATAATACCAGGATCAAATAGGCAATATAATCATTCCTTTTATACTTAAGAGGCTTCATTTTAGTGCGCCCCTCACCTCCGCGATAACACCTTGCCTCCATTGCCATCGACAGATCATTGGCCCGTTTAAAGGCCGACACAAAGAGCGGCACAAGAATCGGCACAAGGCTTTTTACGCGCCTTATGATATTGCCGCTTTCAAAATCAGCGCCGCGGGAGAGCTGCGCCTTCATGATTTTATCTGTCTCCTCCAATAAGATCGGGATGAAAGCAAGCGCGATTGACATCATCATCGCGACCTCATGAACAGGCAGTTTAAATGCCTTAAGCCAGCCAAGACCCTTTTCCATGCCATCCGTCAGATTGCTCGGCGTCGTTGTAAGAGTCAGGATAGAAGAGCCTATTATAAGATATAAGAGCCTTATTATCATAAAGGCAGCTGTTCTAAGTCCCTGCCTTGTGATAGTAAGGAAAGACCACTGCCATAAAACCTCGCCCGGAGTTAGGAATATGTTAAGGACAGACGTAAATACCATAAGCAGAACTACTGCCTTTAAGCCCTTTACCATAAAGGAAAAAGGGACTTTGGACATTATTATCATTGCCGACAAAAAAACAGTAGCCGCTATGTATCCTATAAAGCTGTCAAATAAAAAGAGCGAGAGAATAAAGCATATCGTACCCGTAAGCTTAACTCTGGGGTCAAGCCTGTGGAGGGGCGAAGGTGCAGGATAATATTGTCCAAGTGTAATATCTCTTATCATAATAAAGTTCTCATTTACTGATCATAACCCCACCTGCACTAACACTTAGAGGTGGGAGATTAGACTCTGGCGGAGTTAAACAAGTTGATTATCTCATCTGCGGCCTCATCAACCGTTATCGAGTCTGCACGCAGGGGAAGGCCTTTGCTTTTAAGATTGTAAAGCACCCTTGTTACTGCCGGAACGCCAAGCCCTATCTGCTCAAGGAGTTCTTTCTCTTTGAATACCTCGCGGGCCGCGCCGTCAAGAATAATCTTTCCCTCATGCATTACCATTAGTCTTTTTGCATGCTCTGCCATATCATCCATGCTGTGGGAAACGAGTATGACAGTTATATTCTGCTCATCATGGAGCTTATCTATAAGTTCAAGAAGCTCATTTCTTCCCTTAGGATCAAGACCGGCCGTCGGCTCATCAAGGATTAGTACCTTGGGCTTCATTGCCAGAACGCCGGCAATTGCCACACGCCTTTTCTCACCGCCGGATAGATCAAAGGGCGACTGATAGAATTGTTCATCCCCAATTCCAACCGTCTTAAGGGCTTCATAAGCCCTCAGCTGGGCTTCCTTCTGGGTAAGACCCAAATTTTTAGGTCCAAAACACACGTCCGTGAATACATCCTCTTCAAAAAGCTGATGTTCAGGGTACTGAAACACAAGTCCAACCCTGCCGCGCAGTTCCTTAAGGGAATAGTCCTTATCATAAATGTCCTGACCGTCAAAATATATCCCGCCGGAAGTTGCTTTTATAAGACCGTTTAAGTGCTGCACAAAGGTTGACTTGCCTGAACCCGTATGACCGACAAGACCTATATATTCACCATCTTCTATGGTAAGGCTTATATCATCAAGGGCCCGCTTTTCATATACTGTATTCGGATTATAGACATAGGATAAATGATTTACAATAATCGACATATTGCCTCCTCAAGCTCTGCTGCAGACAATATTCCATCAGGCAATAAAAGCCCTGCCTTCTTAAGCGCATGTGCAAGCTGCGTCACCTTGGGAACGTCGAGGTTAAGTTTTTTTAGTTCATCAACCTTTGAAAATATTTCCTTAGGAGTTCCCGACATTGCGATTTTCCCCTTGTCCATACAATATATCTTATCTGAATATATGGTCTCTTCCATATTATGGGTTATTAAGATTATGGTAATCTTCTCAACGTCATTAAGTGCCCTCATGGCCCTTATGACCTCCTTGCGCCCTAGCGGATCAAGCATAGCTGTCGGCTCATCAAGCACTATACATTTAGGGTGCATTGATAGAACTCCTGCTATCGCAACTCTCTGCTTCTGGCCGCCGGAAAGTTTTGAAGGAGAGGCTTTTCTGTATTCATACATATCAACGGTCTTTAGAGATTCCCTGACACGTTCCCATATCTCTTCAGTTGCAATTCCCATGTTTTCCGGGGCGAAGCCGACATCCTCTTCAACCACAGTGCCTATCATCTGATTCTCGGGATTTTGGAATACCATCCCGCAGGACTGCCTTATCTCCCATATAAGATCTGAATCGGCCGTATTTTTACCGTCTACAAAAAGTGTACCCTCAGTAGGATACAAAATGGCATTTAGGTGCTTTGCAAAGGTTGATTTACCCGAACCGTTAGGACCGAGAACCGATATGAAGGAGCCTTTTTCTATATCAACGTCGATATCATCAATCGCCCGTATAAAGCCGTCAACTTCTCCGTCCTTATTGCGCCGCACATATTCAAAAATAAGATTTTTAGCTTCTATTATTCCCATTAGTATCCCTAAATACCAAAAAGACGGCTGATAACTCAGCCGTCTTAATTAAATCATGTTATACGAGCTCTATAACGACTTCCATTGCAGCGTCACCCTTACGCTCACCAATCTTAACGATTCTTGTATATCCGCCCTTGCGGTCTGCGTACTTAGGTGCAATCTCATCAAAAAGCTTTGCAACAAGATCAACGTTCTTTGTGGCCTTCTTCTTGCCGGCTGCTGCTGCGGGAACCTCTACTACAGGATAGAGAACCTTGAGCATCTGTCTTCTTGCATGAAGTCTTGAGGGAAGATCCTTCTTGATCTCTTTCTCAATTGTGTCATACTTTGTAACCTTCTTGCCGTCAACAACCTCTTTAACGCGCTTGCCGTCCTTATCCTTAAGAGCAACCTTTGCATTAACCTTAACTGTCTCGAAGTTATCCTTCTCCTTAACAGCAAGTGCGATTATGCCTTCTGCAATCTTACGAACTTCTTTTGCTCTTGCTTCTGTTGTAACAATCTTACCATGATAGAGAAGATTTGTTACCTGATTTCTTAATAATGCTTTTCTCTGGCTGGATGTCTTGCCGAGTTTTCTGTATTTTGCCATTTTATCTCCTTTCGGCGCACATGCGCCCCGGGCGCAGCTTCGCTCTTCGGTCTTATAAGCCGCTTATTTACTGCTGCAACGCTCTCCTGCTCTTAGGACTTACGGATCACGCTATTTATTAATCTTCATCCTCGTTAAGCTGAAGACCTAACTCCTTAAGTTTTGCAAGAACCTCTTCTAAGGACTTGCGGCCAAGGTTACGCACCTTCATCATTTCGTCCGGAGTCTTGTTAGTAAGCTCTGCAACGGTATTGATGCCTGCACGCTTTAAGCAATTGTAGGAACGAACGGAGAGCTCAAGCTCATCAATGTTCATATCCAGAACCTTTTCCTTACCTTCGGGAGCCTTGTCAATCATGACCTCGGCATCAATAGCCGACTCCGAAAGGTTGATGAATAATGACAAGTGCTCACTTAATACCTTAGCGGCAAGGCTTACAGCCTCATCGGGAGCTAAAGTACCGTTTGTATAAACGTCAAGTGTAAGCTTATCATAATCGGTAATCTGACCTACACGGGTGTTCTGAACAGTCATATTGACACGTTCAACAGGTGTATAGATAGAATCAACGGCAATAACGCCAATCGACATATCCTCATCCTTATTCTTATCAGCACCTGCATAGCCCCTGCCCTTTGTTATGGTAAGTTCCATGTAAAGCTTGCTGTCTGCGCCACCGTTTAATGTGGCAATAACAAGGTCGGGATTAAGAATCTCAATATCCTGATCCACCTGAATATCAGCTGCCGTAACAACGCCTTCACCCTCAAACTCTATAAACAGAGTCTTGGGCTCATTTGTTGAAGAGTTATTGCGGATTGCAAGGCTCTTGATGTTCATGATGATTTCAGTAACATCTTCCTTCACGCCGGGAATGGATGAAAATTCATGCAAAACGCCATCAATCTTTATCTGGCTGACAGCTGCTCCCGGAAGTGATGAAAGCATGATTCTGCGAAGGGAATTACCCAGTGTGGTTCCATAACCTCTCTCTAACGGCTCAATTACGAACCTGCCGTATTTCTTGTCTTCAGAAATCTCAGCTATCTCAATCTTCGGCTTTTCAAAATCAAACACTGTAAAGTACCTCCTTATTTAATAAGATGATGTAGACGTCAAAAATTACTTGGAGTATAACTCGACGATAAGCATCTCATCTACAGGAACATCAATCTCTTCACGTGTAGGAAGTGCCTTAACCGATCCCTTAAGATTCTCAAGGTCAACATCAAGCCATGCGGGAACGATTCTGCCGCCTGTAACCTCAACGATATCCTTATATCTCTGGGAATCCTTGCATTTTTCTCTGATTTCGATAACATCACCGGCCTTAACAAGATATGAAGGAATGTTAACAACCTTACCATTAACAGTTACCTGCTTATGGTCAACGATCTGGCGTGCTTCCATTCTTGTTCTTGCAAATGCCATTCTGAAAATTACATTATCAAGTCTTGACTCAAGAAGGATCATAAGGTTCTCACCTGTCATACCCTTCATTCTGTCTGCCTTGTTATAGTAGTTACGGAAAGGCTTTTCAAGCACTCCGTATATAAATTTAGCTTTCTGCTTTTCTCTTAACTGAAGTCCGTACTCACTCATCTTTCTGTTAGCTCTTGTGAGTGTTCTCTTTGACTTCTTATCATATCCCAAATACATCGGCTCAATACCGAGGGATCTGCATCTCTTCAATACAGGGACTCTATTGACTGCCATTTATTATATCCTCCTAAATTAATAGCTACCTATCAGTATAATGATTAAACTCTTCTGCGCTTAGGCGGGCGACATCCGTTATGAGGAACGGGTGTTACGTCGCAAATGCTGAGTACTTCAAGTCCTGCTGCTGCCAATGCTCTGATAGCTGCTTCACGTCCTGAACCGGGACCCTTTACAAATACGTCCACATACTTAAGGCCGTGCACTAAAGCTGCCTTTGTTGCAGTTTCAGCTGCCATCTGTGCTGCATAGGGAGTAGATTTCCTTGAACCTCTAAAACCAAGACCACCTGCACTTGCCCAGCTTAATGCATTACCTTCAGTATCCGTAAGGGTAACTATTGTATTGTTAAAGGAAGACTGGATATGTGCCTGTCCGCGTTCAACGTTTTTCTTGACACGTTTTTTTGTAACCTTCTTTGTTGCTACTTTCTTTCCTGCCATTTTAAACTAACCTACTTTCTTTGCTCTAATCTTTACCTATAGATATTACTTCTTCTTACCTGCCACAGTACGCTTAGGTCCCTTACGGGTTCTTGCGTTGTTCTTGGTGTTCTGTCCGCGAACGGGAAGTCCCTTTCTGTGACGGATGCCTCTGTAGCAGCCGATTTCCTGAAGTCTCTTGATGTTAAGAGCAACTTCTCTCTTCAAATCACCTTCTACAATGTACTCAGCATCGATGACGTCTGAAATCTTCTTAACCTCATCATCTGTCAAGTCACGGCAACGTGTGTCAGGATTAACTCCTGCCTTCTCTAAAATCTTTGTTGCTGAGGGTCTGCCAATACCATATACATATGTAAGGCCGATCTCAACACGCTTGTCTCTTGGTAAATCCACACCGGAAATACGAGCCATTTTGTTTCCTCTCTTTCTCTTTGCGCTTCGCGCAAAATCATTACTAATTGACTGGACCACATACGTGATCGTCCGGGAAAATCACACCCGGATGTGCCCGGCGGCTAAAGCCGGTATCAATCGTAGATAAGCTCATGGCGGGTTATTCCAAAGACTTATCTATGTTCTGCAGTTACCTCTGACGGAAGGAACTGCTCAGCCGCATTTTGCTGAACACCTTTGTGCTCAACCCTGTCTCTGCTTGTGCTTAGGGTTCTCACAGATTATTCTGATCTTCCCTTTTCTCTTGATGACTTTGCACTTGTCGCAGATCGGTTTAACTGACGATCTTACTTTCATTGTTAAGTCCTCCTTTCGAAAAAAGACCGAGTAATATTTTAACACGTGACGTGTAAAATAACAACCTCAAAATATGGGATTTTCTTTATTTATCTCTCCAGATGATGCGTCCCTTTGAGAGATCGTAGGGGCTCATCTCAAGTGTAACCTTATCACCGGGAAGGATACGTATAAAATTCATACGTAATTTACCGCTGATATGAGCCATTACCTCATGATCGTTTTCAAGCTTAACCCTGAACATGGCATTGGGAAGCTTTTCCACTACAGTTCCTTCAAGTTCGATTACATCAGCTTTAGACATTCTCTTCCTCCCGTTTATAAAGCTTTATCGCACGTTTAATTGCTTCGTTTTTATCCTTATCGCCGCTGAGCAGCTTACTCTTAAGCGATTCATCAGCCTTCTTATTCAATATAACAATATGTTTATGATTTTTAATCTTGGGACTTTCTACCGGCTTAAGACGTCCGTCGGACAAAGTCACGCTTTTGTCATCGCCGTCAAGCACCACATATATCTGCCCCTTATCGTGTCCCGCGATCGAGCGGGCAAATTTTCCTACCATAATATATACCTAAGTTATACGTTATGCGTTATGCGTTCTCCGTTGTGCATTATGCGTTGTGTATTATGCGTTCTCCGTTCATAAATCGAATTTTTCCGGGACGCTCCCGCTCTCGGTCCTCGGTGCTCACGTTACTAAATTCGACCTTCCCTAATCGGTCGGTTTCATTAAGTAACGAGCCTGCGGAGAGCCCTAAAAAATTGATTATGAACTCCGAACACCTTCACACTTCCTTGCGCAGATCGCACCACGCAAGCACTTCCCGGTTATCGTAGGCCGCAAAGGATGCCGACGAAAGAGTAAGTATCTCCGGCTTATCCTTTGTTATTAAGACCGTGTTCTCATAATGTGCCGAAGGCTCTTCATCCTCAGTCACAACCGTCCAGTCATCATCAAGCCATGCCACTTCATAGCATCCTAAATTGATCATGGGCTCTATTGCAAGCGTCATGCCCGCACGGAGCTTAGGACCGCGCCGCAGCTGCTTAAAGTTGGGAATCTGCGGATCCTCATGCAGTTTTGTTCCGATACCATGTCCTACAAGGTCACGCACAATTCCATAGCCGAATTGTGAGATGTAGGCATCGATCGCATTTGATATTTCATGCAGAAAACATCCTTCTCTTGCGAATCTGATTCCTTCAAAGAATGCCTGCCGTGTTCTGTCTATAAGAAGCTTGCGTTCAGGACTTATATTGCCTACCGCATATGTCCTTGCGGCATCGGAATGATATCCCTTATAGATAAGACCTGCATCAAGGCTTACAATATCGCCATTCTTAAGTATTCTGTGCTTATTCGGTATTCCGTGAACAACCTCATCATTTACCGATACGCAGATGCTTGCGGGATAGCCGTTATAGTTAAGGAAATTGGGAATTCCACCTCTTTCGCGTATAAGCTTTTCACCTAATCTGTCAATATCAAGTGTTGATATTCCGGGGCGTATCATCCTGCCCAGTTCATCATGCACCTCTTCAATAAGCTTACAGGACTGACGCATCAAACCTACTTCGCGCTCCGACTTGACCGAAATAGCCATTTTTATGCCTCCAGAATCTTAACTATCTCATCGAATACGACCTGCATATCCTGCGTGCCGTCAACACTTCTTAAAATGCCCTTATCCTTGTAGTAGTCAATAAGGGGCTGTGTCTGCTCATGATATACGTTAAGTCTTTCGAGAACTGTCTCAGGCTTATCATCGGCGCGCTGCACAAGCTCGCTGCCGCAGGAATCACATACACCTTCCTTTTTAGGAGGCACATGCTCAATATGATATGTTGCGCCGCACTTAAGGCAGGCACGTCTGCCGGACATTCTCTTTACTATATTTTCATCAGGTACGTCTACATCAATGGCATAATCAACTGTTTCCCCAAGAGCAGCAACAGCCTTATCAAGCGCATCTGCCTGAGCTATTGTTCTCGGGAAGCCATCAAGTACGTAGCCTTCCTTGCAATCGTCTTTAGCCACCCTGTCAAGAAGGATTCTTACGGTAAGTTCATCGGGAACAAGCTGTCCCTTATCCATATATGATTTTGCTTCCTTGCCAAGGTCTGTTCCTCCCTTAATGTTCGCACGGAATATATCTCCTGTCGAAACATGGGGAATATTATATTTCTCTGCTATTTTAATAGCCTGTGTTCCTTTTCCGGCGCCGGGTGCGCCAAGCATAATGATTTTCATAATATGTCTGCCTCATTTCGCACACATAGCCGGAACCTATATAAGGTCCCGGCTCATGTAAATATATCTAATGTTTAGTCATTAAGAAAGCCCTTATAGTTACGCACAAGCATCTGTGACTCAACCTGTTTCATCGTCTCTAAGATAACGCCAACAATGATGATGAGTGATGTTCCGCCAAAGCTTACGCTTGCGCCAAACAATCCGTTAAAGATTATCGGTATAAGTGCTACGATAAGAAGTCCGACTGCACCTATAAATACTATGTAGTTAAGAACCTTTGTAAGGTACTCACTGGTAGGCTTGCCGGGACGCATACCGGGTATGAATCCGCCTGACTTCTTCATGTTCTCCGCAACCTCCAAGGGGTTGAAGGTGATTGATGTATAAAAGTAAGCGAAGAATACAACAAGAACCACATATAACAGTGCGCCCCAGGTATATACAAAGTCTGCTTTCTTAAACCAGTTGCCCGAGTTAAGGAAGTAGAGTATTTTCTGCCATGTGGAGTTCGGTGATGAAAAGAACGAAGTAATAACCACAGGCAGCTGCATCAGTGAAGATGCAAAGATAATGGGAATAACACCGCCGGTATTGACTTTAAGAGGAATATGAGAACTCTGTCCGCCTACAGTCTTACGGCCCTGGATCTTCTTGGCATACTGAACTGCTATTCTGCGCTCAGCACCGTTTAAGATTATTGTAAGGATTACAGTTACAATGATAACTACTGCAATAATTACAAGGGCAATCGTGCCTGCTCCGTATTTGTGAGCTTCAAACTGTGGTGTTACGAACTGATCCCATAATGACTTTAAGTCTTCCGGAATTCTTGAAATAATGTTAATTGTAAGTACGATACTGATACCGTTTCCTATGCCGTTTTCGGTAATCTGCTCGCCGATCCACATAAGGAATGCAGAGCCTGCTGTAAGTGCACATACAACCATGATAACATTGATTGCGTTGTACTCCTGCAAAAGTCCCTGTCTGCCGAATCCTATCGACATTGCGAGTGACTCCATAAGAGCTAAGCCAACGGTTACGTATCTTGTAATTGATGCGATTTTCTTACGTCCGTCTTCACCTTCGCGCTGCATCTCTTCAAGCTTTGGAATAGCTATTGTAAGAAGCTGCATTATGATCGAAGATGTTATGTACGGCGTAATATTAAGCGCAAACACCGACATATTAAGGAACGATCCGCCGGTGAAGGTATCAAGGAAGCTGTACGCATCCGAGGTCTGCTGTGCAAACCATGTTGCAAAGTAATTCCTGTCAACGCCGGGAACCGGAAGTTCGCAGCCAAGTCTTACTACAACGAGCATCATGAGCGTAAATAAAAGCTTTTTTCTGATATCCTTGATCTTAAAGGCATTTTTAACTGTTTCCAGCATTAGATCACCTCAGCTTTTCCACCAAGACTTTCAATCTTTTCCTTTGCAGATGCGGAAAATGCATTAGCCTGCACGGTAAGAGACTTGGTCAATTCTCCGTTTCCAAGGATCTTAACTCCATCCTTGGGATTCTTGATTATTCCGACTTCCATAAGTGAATCAACTGTAACTGTTGCGCCACTTTCGAAAACTTCAAGAGCGGATACATTGATAGCAACGATCTCCTTCGTGTTTCTGTTTAAGAAGCCTCTCTTAGGGAGTCTTCTGTATAACGGCATCTGACCACCTTCAAAACCTATACGAGGTGCGCCTGAACGAGCCTTCTGGCCCTTATGGCCTTTGCCGGCTGTCTTGCCGTTTCCTGAACCATGTCCACGGCCGCGTCTAAAATTATCGCTATGCTTAGCGCCATTAGCGGGCTGTAAATTTGATAATTCCATGCCAAATGAACCTCCTTCTATTAGTAGTATTAAATCTCCTCAACCTTAACAAGGTGAGAAACCTGCTTGCACATTCCGCGAGTTGCTGCATTATCGGGAAGCTCAACAGATCTGCCAGTCTTCTTAAGACCTAAAGCTGCTACTGTAGCTTTATGCTTAGGAATGGCACCTATTACTGATTTTACTAAGGTTACCTTAATTCTCTTATCTGCCATTTTGTGCCTCCTTATCAGCCAACTATTTCTTCTACGGACTTGCCACGCAGACGAGCTACTTCTTCGGGAGTCTTCAGCTGCTTTAATGCTTCGATGGTAGCAAGAACTACATTCTGCTTGTTGTTGGAACCAAGTGATTTTGTACGAATATTCTTGATACCTGCCATCTCACATACGTTACGTGCAGGACCGCCTGCAATAACACCTGTACCATCGGGAGCCTTACGAAGCAGTACGCTTGCTCCGCCGAACTTACCGATAAAATCATGTGTGATACTGTTATTCTCATCCATGGGAACAGTGATAAGGTTCTTCATTGCATCCTCTTTACCCTTACGGATAGCTTCGGGGATTTCAACTGCCTTACCAAGGCCTGCTCCAACATGTCCATTCTGGTCTCCTACTACTACGAGTGCCGTAAATCTCATATTACGACCACCCTTAACAACCTTGGTTACTCGCTTAATGGAAACCACTTTTTCAGTTAATTCCAAACTGCTGGGATCTATTATCTGACGTTTCATCTCTGTCTCCTTCCTAGAATTCTAAGCCGGCTTCTCTGGCTGCATCTGCTAAAGCCTGGATCTTGCCCTGATAAATAAAGCCGCCTCTGTCAAAGACAACCGTCTTAATTCCCTTGTCAAGCGCACGCTTGCCAATTACGGTTCCCAAATATGCTGCTGCTTCAACGTTGTTTGTCTTCTTAAGTTCTGCCTTAACATCATTCTCTAATGTAGATGCCGCAACTAATGTCTTACCCTCTACGTCGTCGATAATCTGTGCATACATATGATTATTGCTTCTGAATACACAAAGGCGAGGACATTCAGCTGTGCCGCTAAAACGGTTACGAAGTCTGTTATGCTTTTTAACTCTGATTTCAGCTCTTGATTTTTTACTAACCATTTTCTATATCCTCCTTCCTTACTTACCTGTCTTACCGACTTTACGTCTGATGTGCTCGTCAGCGTACTTAATACCCTTACCCTTGTAAGGTTCAGGTCTTCTCTTGTCTCTTATCTCAGCTGCGTACTGACCAACCTTTTCCTTGTCAATACCCTTAACGATAATCTTGTTCTGGCCTTCGAGAACAGTCTCTACACCTTCAGGATCTGTCATCTCAACCGGATGTGAATAACCTAAGCTGAGAGTAAGAACCTTACCTGCCTTTGCAGCTCTGTAGCCGACACCGTTGATCTCAAGCACCTTTTCATAACCTGATGTAACACCCACAACCATGTTGTTGAGAAGTGTTCTTGTAAGTCCATGAAGAGCTTTATTTCTCTTTAAATCATTGGGACGTGAAACTGTAATTTCTGCGCCCTCAAGCTTGATTTCCATTTCGGGAGCAAGTGTACGCTCGAGTGTACCCTTAGGTCCCTTTACAGTCACTTTATTATTTTCTGCAATCTCCACAGTAACACCTGCGGGAATTGCGATTGGCATTCTTCCTATACGTGACATGCCCGTACCTCCTTATATAGTATTGTAAGATTTACAAATGTGTTAATCACCGTCTCAAAGTTTTCGGTATGCCTGTCTGCTAAGCTCGAAAAGACCTCGCTAAGCAGTCATGCAAACCTTCGCACTAAGTTCGAAAAAACCTCACTAAGTGCTCGAGGCTACCACACGAAGCAGAGAACTTCTCCGCCGACACCTGCCTTGCGGGCCTCTTTGTCTGTGATAACACCGTTGTTTGTTGAGATGATCGCAACACCGAGACCGCCAAGTACTCTGGGCAGCTCGTCCTTGCCTGCGTATACACGAAGACCGGGCTTTGAGATTCTCTTAAGACCTGTAATGATTTTCTCATTCTTATCCTCACCGTACTTTAAGGTAATGCGGATTGTCTTAAATGCACCGTCTTCAATAATATCGTACTTCTTGATGTAACCTTCCTTCAAAAGGATGTCAGCGATTGCCAGCTTCATTTTGGATGAAGGAACATCTACTGTATCATGTTTTGCAGTATTTGCATTACGGATTCTTGTAAGCATATCTGCAATAGGATCGCTCATTGCCATTTGTGTATTCCTCCTTCTTACCAAGATGCTTTCTTAACGCCGGGAATCTGTCCCTTGTATGCCAGTTCGCGGAAGCAGACTCTGCAAATTCCGTATTTTCTGAGAACTGCATGAGGACGTCCGCATATTTTGCAACGTGTATATTCTCTTGTTGAGAATTTAGGCTTACGCTGCTGCTTGATCTTCATTGACATTTTAGCCATGAATTATTCCTCCTTCTACTTCGCAAAAGGCATTCCGAACTGTGTAAGCAGCTCTCTGGCCTCTTCATCTGTGTTAGCTGTGGTAACGAAAATAACGTCCATACCTCTTACCTTATCGATCTTATCGTACTCGATTTCAGGGAAGATAAGCTGCTCCTTGATACCAAGAGCATAATTGCCTCTGCCGTCGAACGCATTGGGGTTTACACCTCTGAAGTCACGAACTCGGGGAAGAGCCAAGTTAACCAGACGGTCAAGGAATTCGTACATCTTCTCGCCGCGAAGGGTAACCTTACAGCCGATTGACATTCCTTCTCTGATCTTGAAGTTTGCAACGGAGTTCTTTGCCTTTGTTATAACGGGCTTCTGTCCTGTAATTATCTCCAGATCCTTAACAGCTGACTCTAAAAGCTTTGCGTTATCCTTTGCTTCACCAACGCCCATATTAAGAACGATCTTGTCAAGCTTAGGAACCTGCATAACGTTTTTATAACCAAACTTCTTGGTCATAGCGTCAACTATCTGATCTTTATACATTTCTTTGTATCTACTCAACGCTTACACACCTCCTATTAATCAACTACTTCGCCGGTTGATTTTGCAATACGAACCTTCTTGCCGTCTTCAACCTTGAAGCCAATCCTGGTGGGCTTGCCCTTATGCACGAACATTACGTTTGATGTGTCGATAAAAGCTTCAGTCTCCACAATCCCACCATTCTGATTTGCCATGGAGGGCTTTTGATGTTTCTTTACCATATTAACGCCTTCTACAAGGACTCTGCCCTTCTTAACGTCAACTGCGAGGACCTTTCCTTCTGCGCCAATATCCTTACCTGCGATGACTTTGACTGTGTCACCCTTTTTGATTTTTGCCATTGCCATAATCCTGATTCCTCCTATAATACTTCCGGAGCCAGGGAGACAATCTTCATAAACTGTTTCTCACGAAGCTCTCTTGCTACGGGTCCGAAAATACGAGTTCCTCTGGGTGTATTGTCGTCTTTGATGATGACTGCGGCATTCTCATCGAAACGGATATAAGAACCGTCTTTTCTGCGAGCGCCCTTAACAGTACGAACGACAACAGCCTTGACTACGTCACCCTTTTTCACAACACCGCCGGGTGTTGCATCTTTAACGGTTGCAACGATTACATCACCGATGTTCGCATATCTTCTTGTTGATCCACCTAAAACGCGGATGCAGAGAAGCTCTTTTGCTCCGGTGTTATCAGCAACCCTAAGTCTGGTTTCCTGCTGTACCATGCCATTTACCTCCGAATCTACTATTTAGCCTTCTCAACAATTTCAACAAGTCTCCATCTCTTATCCTTAGAGAGAGGTCTTGTTTCCATGACCTTAACTGTATCGCCGATGTTGCATTCGTTATTCTCATCATGGGCCTTAAGCTTGTAAGTCTTCTTTACAATCTTGCCATAAAGAGGATGCTTTACGTTGTCGACAACAGCTACAACAATGGTCTTGTCCATCTTATTGCTCAGTACCTTACCGGTACGGGTCTTTCTTAAATTTCTGTCCATTGTCTACTCCCTTCTACGCCTCAGCCTTTGACTTTTCTGTGATGACTGTCTGAATACGAGCAATGTTCTTGCGAACCTCTTTGATTCTTGCTGTATTATCAAGCTGATTTGTTGCATTCTGGAATCTTAAATTGAAAAGTTCCTTCTTTGATGCTGTTAAGTCCTCTGACAGTTCAGCAACTGACTTTGTCTTTAATTCCTCAAGATATTTACTATTCTTCATTTGCTACACCGCCTTCCAAGTCTGCCTTAGAGACAATCTTGCACTTGCAGGGAAGCTTATGTGTTGCAAGACGCAGAGCTTCTCTTGCTGTCTCCTCGGGAACGCCTGCGATCTCAAACATCACACGGCCGGGCTTTACAACAGCTACCCAATATTCAACAGTACCTTTACCGGAACCCATACGTGTTTCAGCAGGCTTTGCTGTAACGGGCTTATCCGGGAATATCTTAATCCATACCTGACCGCCACGCTTTACGTAACGGGTCATTGCGATACGGGCTGCCTCAATCTGATTGGATGTAATCCAGCAGGGCTCCGCTGCAACAATACCGAAATCACCATAGGATATTGTGTTACCTCTTAATGCTTTTCCTCTCATAGAGCCGCGGAACTGCTTACGACGCTTTACTCTCTTAGGCATTAACATTACTGCTCACTCCCTTCTGTCTTCTTGCTGGGAAGGATTTCGCCCTTGTAAATCCAAACCTTTACGCCGAGCTTACCGTATGTGGTATCTGCCTCAGCAAAACCATAATCGATATCTGCACGAAGTGTCTGAAGGGGAATTGTACCCTCTGAGTAGAACTCTGTACGAGCGATATCTGCTCCGCCTAAACGACCTGATACTGCAGTTTTGATACCGAGTACTCCGGCCTTCATTGAGCGGCTCATTGTGTTCTTCATTGCACGACGGAAGGATACACGATTTTCGAGCTGGCTTGCGATTGACTCTGCAACAAGCTGAGCCTCACGATCAGGTCTCTTAATCTCCTTAACGTCAATAACAAGTTTCTTATCTGTAAGTTTTGCAAGCTCTTTCTTGGTGTTCTCGATTTCAGCACCGCCCTTACCGATGATAAGGCCGACCTTTGCCGCAAAGATTATAACCTTTACGCGGTCAGATGCACGCTCGATTTCAATCTTGGAAACGCCTGCATTGTACAGCTTTTTCTTTAAGTATTCTCTGATCTTGTAGTCTTCTACCAAGAAATCAGCGAACTCTTTCTCGGCATACCACTTGGAATCCCAATCTTTGATAACACCGACTCTCAGTCCGTGGGGATTAACTTTCTGTCCCATGCTCTTCCTCCTTATCTCTCATCCAGCACGATTGTAATATGGCTCATACGCTTCTCTATACGATAAGCTCTGCCCTGCGCACGAGGCTGAACCCTCTTCATTGTGGGTCCCTTGTTGGCAAAGCATTCTGCCACATACAGATTGTCTGCATTCATGCCGTTGTTATTCTCGGCATTTGCAATTGCTGATTCTAATAACTTCTTGATTATGCTAGACGCATATCTGGGATTGTAGGTAAGAATTCCGAGTGCTGTGTTGACATCCTTGCCTCTGATGGCGTCTAAAACGAAACACGCTTTGGAAACAGATACTCTTGCATAAGATAACTTAGCTGACGGTCTGGTATCCTTGTTCGCATTTCTTTCTCTTTTAATTTGGGATCTATGTCCTTTTGCCATGGATGAAACCTCCTTTCAAACTATGCTATCTTAATTAACCTTTGACTTCTTTTCGTCCTTGCCGTGACCTCTGTAGGTTCTGGTAACAACGAATTCGCCAAGCTTGTGACCAACCATATCCTCAGTAATATATACAGGAACATGCTTTCTTCCGTCATGAACTGCGATTGTGTGCCCAACAAATGAAGGGAAAATCGTAGAACGACGTGACCAGGTCTTAATAACCTGTTTACTATTAGATGCGTTCATAGCGTCTACCTTCTTTAAAAGGCTTGCATCAGCGAACGGACCTTTCTTTAATGATCTTGCCATTTTCTTTCCTCCTATATTCGTGCACCCGATTACTTAATCAGGCTACCGTCTCTGCGTCTTACGATCATCTTGTTGGACTGCTTGTTCTTCTTTCTGGTCTTAAGACCGAGAGCAGGCTTGCCCCAAGGTGTGCAAGGACCGGGACGACCGATGCTTGTCTTACCTTCACCACCACCATGAGGATGGTCGTTAGGGTTCATAACGGAACCACGAACAGTAGGTCTGATGCCCATATGGCGCTTACGTCCTGCTTTACCGACATTAATAAGGTTATGATCACCATTTCCTATAACACCGATTGTTGCGCGGCAGTTTATGGGAACCATTCTCATCTCGCCCGAAGGGAGACGAAGTGTTGCATACTTACCTTCCTTAGCCATAAGCTGTGCTGAGTTGCCGGCACTTCTTACAAGCTGTCCGCCCTTGCCGGGGATCATCTCAACGTTATGTACAAGTGTACCTACGGGAATCTCCGAAAGAGGCAAGCAGTTGCCGATTCTTACTTCGGCCTCAGGACCGTTCATGACTTTCATGCCGTCTGTTAAGCCTTCAGGAGCAAGAATGTATGCCTTCTGGCCATCTGCGTAGCAGATAAGTGCGATGTTTGCTGTTCTGTTGGGATCGTACTCGATACCTAATACAGTTGCTGCAACTCCATCTTTGTTTCTCTTAAAATCAATAACTCTATACTTTCTTCTGCTGCCGCCGCCGCGATGTCTTACCGTGATTTTGCCCTGGTTATTACGGCCGGCATTCTTCTTAAGCGAAGTGCAGAGTGACTTTTCAGGTGTTGACTTTGTAACCTCGGCAAAATCTGAACATGTCATCTGTCTTCTGGAAGGTGTATAGGGATTATAAGTTTTAATACCCATTTTGTTTCTCTCCTTTTATAAATCTTACTGACAGTTTCTCGGGTTGCTATCACCCATAATGTTTAATCTTACAGTCCGCTGAATATCTCGATATCCTTGCTGTCCTCTGTAAGGGTTACTATAGCCTTCTTTGTCTTGGCTGTCTTGCCGTATACAAGGCCGCGTCTCTTTGTCTTCCCGTCAAGGTTAATTGTGTTAATGCTCTTAACCTTTGCGCCATCGAACATCTTCTCAACTGCTTCCTTGATCATCGTCTTGTTAGCTTCGGGATGAACTAAGAATGTGTACTTCTTATCGCCCATACCTGCCATACTCTTCTCAGTAACGACGGGTTTGAGGATTACGTCATAGTAATTAACAGCTGCCATTATGCGTACACCTCCTCAATCTTTGCAACAGCACCCTTTGTAGCGATAACCGTGCTGTATTTCATAATGTCATATGTGTTGATTGTGCTTGTTGAAGCAGTAATAACATCAGGGATGTTTCTTGCTGAAAGAACAACGTTCTTATCATTGTCTTCAAGGATCACAATTGCCTTTGAAACCTTGAGGTTATCAAGAACTGCCTTGAAATTCTTGGTCTTTATCTCATCAAACTTAAGCTCATCGAGTACTAAGAACTTATTCTCGTTAACTCTTGATGTAAGAGCGCTCTTTAATGCCAGTCTCTTTTCCTTCTTATTAAGCTTGAAAGAATAATCTCTCGGTACGGGTGCGAATACAACTCCGCCGCCTGTCCACTGAGGTGCTCTTGTCGAACCCTGTCTTGCATGACCTGTTCCCTTCTGTCTCCAGGGCTTTCTTCCGCCGCCGGATACCTCTGAACGGGTCTTTGCTTTCTGTGTTCCCTGACGGTTGTTAGCAAGCTGCTGGACAACTGCCATATGAACGAGATGCTCGTTTACTTCTACGCCGAAAACTGCATCATTTAAATCCATCTTGCCGACTTCTTTGCCGTCTGTATTGTAAACCGATACTGTAGCCATCGTTTTGTTCCTCCTTCCTTAACCGTCTTAAGCCTTAACGCTTTCTTTAATAGTAATAAGTGCCTTCTTAGGTCCGGGAACTGCGCCCTTTACAAGAAGCAGATTCTTCTCAGCGTCAACTCTGACTACTTCGAGATTCTGAACCGTAACCTTAACGCCACCCATCTGACCGGGCATCTTCTTGCCCTTAAATACACGGCTAGGTGAAGAACATGCACCGTTTGAACCTGCATGACGATGGAACTTAGAACCATGCTTCATGGGACCTCTGTGCTGTCCGTGACGCTTGATTGCGCCCTGGAAGCCATGACCCTTTGAGATTGCGGAAGCATCAATCTTATCGCCTGCAGCGAAGATGTCAGCCTTAATCTCCTGAGCAAGTGCATAATCATCAACGTTATCGAACTTAAACTCTCTTACAAATCTCTTGGATGAAACACCGGCCTTTGCGAAATGACCTTTCTCTGCCTTGTTGGTGCCATGGCTGTGGACGATTTCCTTCTTGCCGTTTGCATCCTTATTAACGATACGATCCTTTTTGTCCTTAAAGCCAACCTGAACAGCTGCGTATCCATCGTTCTCAACAGTCTTAACCTGTGTGACAACGCAAGGACCGGCTTCAAGCACGGTTACCGGTACTAACACACCTTCGTCATTGAAGATCTGTGTCATTCCGACCTTGGTAGCTAATATAGCTTTCTTCATAAAACCTTTTCCTCCTTCTACAGCGGAACCCTTCCGGGTTCGTACTAGATTAATTACTTCTGCATCATCTTGATATTACAGAACACACCTGCAGGCATTTCCAAGTTATTGAATGACTCGGCTGTCTTCTGGGTGGGAGCAATAACATCAATAAGACGCTTGTGCGTTCTCTGCTCGAACTGCTCACGGCTGTCCTTATACTTATGTACGGCACGGATGATTGTTACAACTTCCTTCTTAGTAGGAAGGGGAACAGGTCCGCTAACCTGAGCACCGCTCTTCTTTGCTGTTTCGATGAGCTTCTTTGCAGCAGCATCGATCAATTCATGATCGTACGCCTTTAATGTGATTCTCATTACCTGTGTTGCCATAAAAAAAGTCGCCTCCTTTTCGCACTTTTAAAGCTAAGTACGACAAGCGGTGACTGTACACTCTCCCGTGTGTGTCCTAAGTTAAAACATTAAGACTTTCGCACGTCGTTTCTGCCCTGGGCAGACATTTTGATTAGTACAGTGACTTGTCGCCAGTTTCCTAACTTGACATTCGCTCCACGGAAAACCTGCCACGAAGGCAGCAACCTCACGCTTCAACGCTATCAATGTCACAGCAAATACGATTATATTGCAGACTTTCCGGGTTTGCAAGCAAAAAATAAAAGAGATTGTACTTTTTTAAGTACAATCTCTCTAAGTGTCTTTTTACTTATATTATGCCGCATTAACTTCTTCAAATTCCTTAACTATGTCATCCGAAGGAGCCTTTGTTGCAAGCGATACGATTATGATTCCGATAAGTGACAGAGCAAAGCCCGGAACAAGTGAATAAAGCCCCGTTGCGCTTCCTATCGTTGCGCCGGCAGCAAGGGGAATATAATCCCATACAATAACGGTAAGTGCTCCTAAGATTATTCCCGCAACAGCGCCCTGCAGATTTGTTCTCTTCCAGAAGAGCGAGCAGAGTACCAAAGGGCCAAAGGCTGCTCCAAAGCCTGCCCATGCATCAGATACAAGTGCCATAACGGAGCTGTCGGGATTCCATGCTATTACAAGTGCTGCGATGGCAACAACAACCGTTGCGATACGACCGACATTTAAGACCTTGTCATCCGAAGCATCCTTTTTGAAAATTCCCTTATACAGATCCTCAGAAATTGCAGAGGATGCAACAAGAAGCTGTGAATCCGCAGTTGACATTATCGCAGCAAGAATTGCCGCTAAGAATATTCCTGCCAAAAAAACGATATTAATATCATCCGTAAAGAGCTGCTTTATCATCTCGATAAATACCTTTTCGGAATCATCAAGAACTCCTTGCGTAGCTGCTAAGTATGCGCGGCCGAGTATTCCTATAAAGCACGCAAAGCCAAGTCCCAGAATAACCCATACGATAGCAACCTTTTTAGACTTAGCAAGTTCCTTCTCATCCTTTATTGCCATAAACCTTACAAGGATATGGGGCATTCCGAAGTACCCTAAGCCCCAGGCGAGTGAAGATATGATGGAAACAGCGCTTATCTGTGTTCCGTTTTCCTGGAATAAATTAAAATAAGAAGCAGGATCAACACCCGTTGAAGATAAATTGGAAGTAAAGTTTGAAGGCCCCATCACAAACAGTGCAATCATCGGAACCGCAAGAACAGCAACAAGCATCAGCATGCCCTGTATAAAATCAGTTGAGCACACTGCCAGAAAACCACCCATAAATGTATATATGAGAATAACGAACGCACCGACAACAAGAGCAATATGATAATCCATTCCGAATACGGAATTAAAAAGCTTACCGCCGGAAGCAAAGGCCGATGCCGTATATACTACGAAGAATACAACAATAACAACTGATGAGATTCCGAGAAGAATGTTCTTATTATCACGGTAGCGGTTCTCAAAAAACTTGGGCAGTGTAAGAGAGTTATTGGCCTTTATCGTATATTTGCGAAGCGGGCCCGCCACAAGTAGCCAGTTTGCTATCGTGCCAAGGCACAGACCGATTCCTATCCATACCTGGCCTGTACCGAGGGCATATATGGACCCCGGCAGTCCCATAAGCATCCAGCCGCTCATATCAGAAGCCTGGGCAGACATTGCAGCCACCCAGCCGTTAAGTGAACGGCCTCCTAAGAAATAATCCTCGGCGCTGTTATTCTTTTTCATTAAGCTTGCACCGATCCATATCATAAAAAGAAGATATGCGACGATTGCAGCCAGAATCCAAATTAATGATGATGTACTCATTTTTTCCTCCTCAATTACCTATCCGCGCCCTATGGCAGTGACTTTCGCGCGGTAAAGCGATACAAACACATAACGTACAGATTGTATTATAGATATGGGTAAAATGTCAATCGTTCCCAACAATCTTCCAATTATGGTCGCAATAAGGAACAATCTTTTTATTATTTACATTCGTTATGTAATCACAGATCAGCTCTCTTATATTCCCAATGTCATCTTCAAGGACTTTTGGCATGTCGTCTTCTTCATACACAAGTCCTTCAACCAGCAGGCAGGAATTGACTCTGTAATTGTTGACGGCAACCGTCAGGACATCCTCATTTTCCACCGGGGTGCCGTCAGGATACTTAAGATCCTTTATCCTGCTGCCTTCAGGCTTTGTTAAATCAATCTCGTATGTGACTCCCGAAAAGAAATCATAAATATAATACGGTTCATCAGGATCTACCTTAACGTAATCATCTCCGTCCTCTAAGGTCTTGTAATTCTTAACAGAATTTTCCATGAATTTCTTAAGCTGGGCGCCTGTCATCTCGAGCTTATAAAGAGTATTTTCATATTTATATATATTGCTTATATCATTTCGTGTAAGAGGCCCCTTAAGCAATGTCGAATCCGTCTTAGTCGGTGCACTTGCAGATACATCGCTGTCCGCATAATACATCATTACCTCGTTTATAAAATCAAGGACGGAAGAATCCTTAAGAAGTATATCCGGCACGCCGTGTGTACTCCCTTTGTGGGTCTCCTCACCATCTGCAACATAACCTATGATCTCCTCTCCCTTTGCAACCTCATATTCATGATAAGGCTTAAGAAGAGAGAGCATTTCCTCATCCGCATCATATTCAGACACATCAACAGTTCTCGTCGTAATATCGCGGATAGTCCATTTACCGTCTGAAACCTCCATGCTGATATGGATATCTGCAAGGGTTTGCGCCTTATTCTTGTTCTGCGTAACGGGAATGTCTTTATTTTTCCCTATCATGCAGTCGGAAATCGCCGTATGGTCATGGGAAGATAAAATAAGGTCAAGCCCCGGACAGTCTTCCGCTAAGTCATAGCAGCCCGAATCCCTGAGTTTGTATTCATTCCTAAGGCCCATATGAAAAAGACCGATGTTAACATCCGATAAACCTTCAAGTTCCCCAAGTGCGGCATTTGCCTCATCTGCAGGGCTTGTAACGGTACAGTCCGATAAATTATCCGCATCCCATTTTGTTATATTGGGAGTAGTCTCGCCTATGAATGCGATCTTAATTCCGCCTCTTTCTATTATCTCGTAAGGCTTTCCTATCCTATTGCCGTTTTCATCATAAACATTTCCGACAACAAGCGGCGCATCCACGAAATCGATAAATTTCTTAAGAGGCTTTATTCCGTAATTATATTCATGATTACCCGTGCACCATAAATCATAGCCTATTGCATTCATTGCAGCCGCCATGGGCGCAAAATCATAATCGAGAAAATCAGATATGCAATTATCCTGGATAATATCGCCGCCATCCACAATTATCGTATCTTCATCCGCAAGATCATCTATTGCGCTTTTAAGCTGGCACAGGCTTCCCGACGTATCCTCTTTATTTAAGAAATAATCCCAGGGATAGAATTTCCCATGAATATCAGAGGTGTCAATGATATGAATATCATAAGTATCGCCTTCCGTAAGTTCTTCTGTTGCAGAAGGAGTCTCTGGATAATCATCGCTTAAGGAAGCGTTAATATCCTCCTGATTTTCTCCTGCCGCAGGAGCAGTCTCTGACGTTTCAGGATAATAGGATTCCGGATAATATTCATAGCATCCGGTAAGTAAAAATGCCGCACACAAGACGGCTGTGACAGTTCTTATCGTTCTGCCGATATTCTTCATAATGTCTTTCCTTTTTCTTAATTATAGTCTAAATGCGTCTCTTTAAGTATTTGGCACCGGATTTGCATTGCCAGTCAGCATATTCATCTGCAAAGAAACTCAACTCTTCCGCTTGCACCGCACGGAAGGTACAGACCGCTCTTTGAAACAGGAAGCCCTATTTCATCCGCCTTTACAGTACCACCGAATTTCTCCGTGATTGCAGTACTCAGCATATATGATAAAACCGCCGGCTGCAGTCCCGTAGTATAACTGTTTACAAGGAAGAACAGCGGCTCATTAGATATCAGCTTCGCGCACAGATTTATAAAAGGATATATCGATTCTTCAATCTTCCATATTTCTCCCTTAGGGCCCCTTCCGTATGAGGGCGGATCCATTATGATGGCATCATATTTATTGCCTCTTCTTATCTCTCTTTCGACAAATTTAACGCAGTCATCAACAAGCCACCTTATGGGAGCACCTTCAAGACCCGAAGATGCCGCATTTTCCTTAGCCCAGCCTACCATGCCCTTAGAAGCATCCACATGGGTAACGCTTGCGCCTGCTGATGCCGCGCTTAAGGTTGCCCCTCCCGTATATGCAAAAAGGTTGAGCACCCTGACTTTACGCCCCTTATCCACTGCTCCTTTTATAATGGAAGAAAACCAGTCCCAGTTAGCCGCCTGCTCCGGAAATAAGCCCGTATGCTTAAAGGAAAAGGGCTTCAGGTTGAAAATCAGATCCTTATAGCTTATCTGCCACTGCTCGGGGAGCCCCAAAAACTCCCATTCCCCTCCGCCCTTTGCGCTTCTGTGATAATGCCCGTTAAGCTTATGCCACCTTGCGTCCTTCTTAGGCGTATTCCATATGACCTGGGGATCCGGGCGCAGAAGAATATAATCGCCCCAGCGTTCAAGCTTTTCACCCTCAGATGTATCTATTACCTCATAATCTGTCCAATTGTCTGCTGTCCACATATTCTTAAACCTGCCTGTTATTCTTTAAAAGCATCTCTTTAAGTATTCGGCTCCGACTTTCGATGTTACGCCTGTCTCTTATCTTATCCATGTATAATGAAACGCCACCTGTGCAATAACCTTTAGAGCCCATTGCAGCAGTACGAGCGCAAGTCCCGCATATATATAAGGAAGAATCACTCCGTCCTTTTTAGGACCTGCCTTTACGTTAAAATGTCTTCTTATAAAGCATCTTACAGTAAATTCGGCAAAAATAACAATAAAATATATCGTCGGAGGATAATCAATAAAACTCTGCCATATTTCGCCCCTAAAAAGCGCCTTTACGGAACGCACTCCACCGCAGCCCGGGCAGTAAATGCCCGTCGCATTATAAAAAAAGCACGGAAAAAATTTTGCCAGGTCAAGAACGGAAAATCCCGTGCATAAGTATAGCAGCACAGCTGCCATAGTGACAGAAAGTGCTGCTATGCAAAGAACATAAAATATATTGTCTATTTCACCTAAATGACGCTTCACAAGATTGAATTCCCATTAATTACAGACTATTTAAGATATCATCCATCATTCCGGGATCAATATCAAGTGACTCACCTGCCGTGCCTAAAATCGCAGCGAAAAATGCTCTTCCTATAAGTCCGAATATTCCAAACACAATTCCAAGTCCGCCGCATACAATACCTATGATTGCCATTGTCTTATACTGCCTGCTCTCTTTCTTAAGGGACAAGATACCAAGCACAAGTGCTGCTGCACCGAGAATAAGCTGTGAGAGCTTAAAGCAGCAGGTTACTATCGATAAAATACCGAATATAAGCGCAAGAACCGCAAATATATTGCGTCCGCCATTCTCTTCTCCGACTATTTCGCCTTCAACCTTCTCAACCTCTTCATAGCCGTTATTCATACCATTATTCATTTCGTTATCCATGCCATTGTTCATTTCATTATCCATTTCTGCTCCTCCTTATTAAAGTGACAGATCAATGCATTCATACCTAAAGAAACCTTAAGCATATAAGTGCAATCCATCTTAAAACAGAATAATACTACGAATCCGTCTGATTTTCAACTATAGCAAATAATGCTTTCTTACCACTTCTTATAAGGACATCTTCCAATGGCAGATGCGGCCCTAAGTTCCACATAGCAGCCGCAGGCATTGCAGGTGCCCTCATTAAGATAATCGCACTTTTTGCATACGGACAGCCTGTCTGAATATACACTTTCGGACGCCTTCTCGTTATCCTTCATAAGCGCAATCGCCTTCCTTACGTCCTCAAGAAGCTTCTTGTTATCAAGGTCAGCCAAGAAGCATTTTATGCATGGTTTTTTAATCGTATCATTGTTCATCACAGATATTTTACCGCCCAAAGGGACCTGTTGTCGCAGCACCCGGTAATGCACATCGTAGGATTGCCGGCTTCATCATTAAGCTGCACTATTGCGCACTCATATTCCCGCCCATCTATGGCTATTATGACTTTCCCGCCATGCCTTATCAGATAGCCGCCATAAGCCGGGATTTCTTTAAGCCTGTCAGAACTTTCCTCCGACTGATTAACGAACCTTAAGATATCGCCGCCGCCGGAAAACTCAACCTTAAGCGCCTTATGTATCTCATCGGAAATATCAAGACCGTGCTCCACCATATAATAAGTGCCCCACAGTTCCGATTCATGATAAGTCTTATTAATAAGCATCTCGCCATCAGTTGCAAAAGGACACATGGAGAGCCAGTTGTTGCCGGTCCTAAAGAGCTGGTGCACTCTTGGCTCATGCTCGCTGCTCCTGCCCTCAAAGCGCTGATGATATACCATGTATATATTATTATCCTCATCAATAAAGCAGGAATTATGTCCCGGCGACCAGTACGCCATATCCATGCTCGGGAATTTATAACTCCCCACAAGCTTAAGGCCGTAGGGATTTGTGGTGCGCACATTTCTGCAGGCCTTTCCCGACATATCCACAAAGGGGCCATCCGGCTTTTTCGCTCTAAAGAGCCTTATCTGATGTCCCTGGGTAAGTTTGTCACCAAAAGAAGCAAACAGATAATAATAATCAGCCACCTTATCGTATATTATGAACGCGCCCTCTATGAATTTATCGCCGCCGCCAAGTATCCTGCGGCCGTAATATTTATCGATCTGATTGTTCTCATCATCCGCGATTTTCTTAGGTTTTCCGGTTGCATCATCAAGCTGCAGAACGAAGATTCCGCCCGACTGTGAACCGTATACAAGCCAGAGCTCATTGTTCTTGTCCCTGAAGGTATTGGGATCAAGGCAGTTTGGAAACCTCAAATAATCATAGCTGCCGTTTTCATCAAGGTATTTCCCGATATCTATCTCGTCTCCAAGCACTTCCCTTAAGTTTGTCTTATCTGCGCTTTCCTTATCAAAACCCGAAAACAGTATGAAATCCTCAAAATGATAAGGCCCCCTCACATTATCGGAAGCTGCCATGCAGATTGCAGAGCGGGTCCTTACTCCATCGCCTGCCATCCCCGTCACGGCAAAGTACATGACATACTTGCCCCGGTTCTCATTATAAGTAACGTCCGGCGTCCAGACCTGATACTCTCCATCAGCATACCTTCCGGCAAAATCAAACACCCCTGCCTCTTTATCGAAAATATTATCAAACATTGGCATGTCAGGTTCCTTCTCATCCGCAAACATGGTCCAGTCCTTAAGGTCTTTGGAATATGCTGCCGTCATGTGGGAGCCGAATATATAATTCATGCCATCCTTATCTATGAAAATACTCGGGTCATGCACTGCCGCGTTGACGTGCATCATGCTTTTCTTCATATTGTGTATCCAATCCGTTGTAATAATAAATTTTATTTATAATATCATCATCTATTGAAAATCAAAATTATTTTAGGTATATTTAAATTAATGATTTTCCCAAAAATAAAGGAATACGAGGTTAAATGTTATGCTGCATATCACAAATCTTGATGAAGGTTTAGAAATATTTAAAGCATTGGGATCTGACGTTCGTGTCGAAATATTAAAGGCTCTCATGGACAATAATAACATGAGCATGAACGAACTTGCCACCCACTTAAAGCTTACAAACGGCGCGCTTACAAGCCATGTTAAGAAATTAGAGCAGTGCGGGCTCATCAACGTATCCTCAGAATCCGCAGGTCACGGTAATCTTAAGCTCTGCTCCCTTCACTGCGACAAGATACTTATCGATCTTGATAACGAAGACGTAAATGCCAATGTTTATAATGTCAGCATAAGTGTCGGTCATTACAGCGACTACAGCATCTGCCCCACCTGCGGTCTTGCTTCCCAAAGCGCCATAATCGGTGAAGTTGACGATCCGAGGTATTTTGAGCATCCGGGACGCTACGATGCAGACATACTGTGGTTTACCAAGGGATATGTTGAGTATGTCGTGCCCAATTTCATCCCCTCTAATCAGAAAATCACCCAGATTGCCTTTTCCCTGGAAATATCTTCTGAGGCACCGGGCTATAATAACAACTGGCCCTCCGATATAACCTTTTTCATAAACGGCACCAGAATAGGCAAATGGACCTCCCCCGGTGATTTTGGTGATGTACGCGGACTCTTTACCCCCGACTGGTGGGAGCCTAACTGGAATCAGTACGGACTGCTCAAGCTCGTCCTTGTTAATAAAAAAGGCACCTTTGTAGACGGTCTTAAGGTATCAGACGTTACGACTGATGAGTTGAATCTTGATTACCGCAGCAGCATTAAGCTTAAGCTGGCTGTTGAAGACGATGCCGAGCACATCGGCGGCCTTACAATATTCGGCAAGACCTACGGTAATTACGGTCAGGATATAAAGGTCGGTTTGAATTATGCTCCCATAAACGAAGAGGCTGATTAATAATCAGCCTTTTCTTTCATCTTATCGCATCATCCCTTAACGGCGCCTGCTGTCATACCTTCGATAAAATATCTCTGGAAGCAGAGGAATACTATGAATACAGGTATGATTCCGAACATGGAGCCTGCTATAAGAACATCATAGTTATTGCCATAAGGTGTTAACAGTGTATTAAGACCTATGGGAAGTGTGAATTTATCTGCCGTCCTGTATACAAGCATGGGCCAGAGGACATTATTCCAGGCTCCCATCGCACACAGGATTGACATTGCCGCAAAAGCGGGCTTTGTAATTGGCATCATGATTTTAAAACATATACCGAATTCCGTAGCACCGTCAATTCTGCCTGCATCAAGCAGTTCCCTCGGAAGGCCTGTCATGTACTGCCTGAAGAAGAATATGGTCGAGGCGCCGCACACACCCGGCAGGACTACGCCCGCTGTCGTATCGATAAGATTTATCGATATCATTTCCTTATAGAGGGGCAGGATCAATATCTCAAAGGGTACCATCATTGTGGCTATTACAAGGAAGAACAAAAAGTTCTTAAGGGGATAGTCATACATTGTAAGGCCATAAGCAACTATGTAGCATACCAGAAGAGTTGCGACCACTGATATTGCAGTCAGTATAAGGCTGTTCTTAAACCACATGAAGTATTTCTGGGAATCGGCATTGCCTCCGAAAAGGTAAGCATAGTTATCAAGAGTCATTGTTGATATATCCCAGTCTATTGATAATCCCCGCCTTATAAGCTCTGTTCCGGGGCGGAAGGAAGCAATAAGTCCGGCAAGAAGCGGAAATACGATTATCACGGATAAAATCGCAAACCACGCAGTAGCAATAACACTTAATATTCTGTTTTTATTCTTCATCCCCATCTTATCCGAGGAGTCTTCGACTTTATCATATCTCATAATTACGCCTCCTCCTTCTTAAAGGTTCCGTTTAATACAAGCTGAACTATATTGATAACAAGAGCGACGATAAGAAGTACCAAACCGATTGCCGAGCCGTAACCCAAATCATTCTTGGTGATACCTCTCTTATACAGATACCCTACTATCGTAAGACCTATATTATCAGGAGAATCAGGACCCGCCCACAGCATGAAGGATTCCATGAACATTGCAAGACCTGCATAAATACTTATCGTCAATACATAGATAGTTGTCGGTTTAATAAGAGGAATCGTTATATATTTAAACTTTTCCCAGGCATTGGCACCGTCAATATCGCCGGATTCATATAATTCCGTGGGAATAGATTTAAGTCCTGATATAAAGTAAAGCATATTAACGCCGGTCCATCTCCAGCAGCATACGATAACAAGTGCCGCAAGACCGCTGGCCTTGGCCTTAAGCCATTTAAAGGTCCCAAGCCCCAATGCCGTTGTTATTATATTCATCTGACCTGTTGCATATTCCGAGAACATGAGTCTGAAAAGCGTACCGGAAATAACAACCGAAGTAAGCGCCGGAACATATAAGCAGGCTTTCCAGAAGCCCTTTGCCTTAACAAGTCTTGATTCCATAAGAACCGCAAACAAAAGCGGAAAGGGAATAAGAAGAACTATCGTAAGAACCATGTACTCGGCACTGTTTTTGATCGCCGTAATAAAGGTAGGGTCCTTAAGAAGCTTTGCGTAATTCTTAAAGCCCACCCATTCCGAGGATGTGGGTCCTATCTTCTGAAAGCTCATTGTAATTGTCGAAAATAACGGGTATATCCAAAAAAGCAGAAAGCTTAGGATAAATGGCACTACGAAGATATAAGGTGCCGCTTTTTGTGAATAGAAAAATTTTTTGAATTTCATTTCTGGCCCACTCCTGTGTAAATAATCAAAAGGGTTAATCCTGCGTATAATTAAGGGCTGCCTCAGTATATATGAAGCAGCCCTGTGATTTAAGTATTACTGTTCCAGATCAACGATTGCCTGTGCATCTGCAAGAGCTGTGTCTATATCTATGCCATTCTCAAAAATATCATTGAGAGTTACATTACACATCTGCTCGTTGATTGTCGGGCTGATTGCTACTGCATAAATCTTGCCGATGTTATCAAGTCCGATTGAGTTAAGTACATCGTAAGGATAATTTCTGAAGTAAGCATTGTACTGGTTGTTGTCATCATGTGCAAAGGAATCATTTGTCCAGCATGCTGTGTTACATACATCGAATCCTAAGTTATCCCAGATAAGCTGTTCGCCTTCTTCTGACATCTTAGCCCATGCTAAGAATTCTGCTGCAAGTTCCTTGTTAGCTGACTGCTGTGTTACAACTGTACCTGTTCCGCCTACACCGACTGAGCACTTCTGACCCTCTTCGAATACGGGGCAGGGAGCGATATACCAGTTGCCTGACTCTTCGGGCATGTAGTTTGTGAAACGACTCATGTACCACATTGCCTTAGGGAAGGATACTATGTTGTGATCAAGAATATTCTGGAAACCTGCTTCAAGGTCAACATGTCCATCGGGAGAAACCTGAGCGATACCGTCATCAAGCATCTGCTTCTCGAATGTGAGCATCTTCTTAACGGAATCAAGTTCTACATTAGCTGTACCGTCAAATCCGCCTGTCCAGTCTTCGCCATATTCAGCCATGCCGATCCACTGCCAGTCAACACCTGCTGTATCAACGCTTGTCCAGTACTTGCCTTCTTCGCCGCGAGCGTCACAGTACTTCTTGCCGAGTGCTGCCCAGTCATCCCATGTCTTAACTGCATCAACATCTGCCTGTGTGATTCCGTAGTTCTCAAGCTCTGCAAGGTTGTAGTACATTACGAATGCGCCTACATGATAAGGAATACCATAGCTGTTGCCGTCTGCGCCTCTGTAAACGTCCATACGGGCGGGAACCATTGTATCCATGTAAGGTGCTGCATAATCATCCATGGGTACGAGCCATTCGCTCTCTCCTGCTACTACGTTGGGGAACTGTCCGATCTCTACGTCACAGATATCAGGAGCACCTGTGCCTGCTGTAAGAGATGTAAGGAGTTTTGTGTGCATGTCCGAATACGGATATGTAGTACATGTAATCTCAATTGTTCTGTCGGGGTTAGCCTTATTCCAGATATCTACCATGTTGCCGTAGTGCTGTCCGTGAAGCTCTACGAATGTCCACATCTCAAGGTGTGTTCCATTAGCATCGCCAAAGGTGTTTGAAGGAATCTCTTCCTCTGCTGCTTCTTCTGTTGCTGCTTCTTCAGCTGCCGCATCATCTGATGCTGCTTCTTCTGTTGCTGCTGTTGCTGTTGTGTCTGCTGCTGCATCTGCTGCTGCATCGCCGCAACCTGCTAAGCATGCAATAACCATTGCTGAAGATAAAATTGCTGCTAAAATTTTCTTTTTCATATTACCCTCCTATAAAATTATTCGGTTCCTGTCGCCACGGCACCGGCGACACCATCATATTACTACCATGATTTTATCAAGTCAACACTTCTTTTTAGATTTTCGTTGATTATTTTAGATTTTAGTAAAATTGATTATTTTTAAGGGCTGATTTTTGTTAAATATTAAGTCTACATAAAATATCTTAGGATTTTCTAAATATTATGGCCCCTTCCCAATAAATAAAGGAAGAGGCCATCTTAGTTTGAAATACGCAGGAATACGCATTTCGGCTTAATTCAGTTCTAATAGCAGCGGCAATTTAATTTATTCTAAGCAGTACCACGCTGTTCCTGGGAACGCTGACCGTAACAGTGCCTTCCTTGGCATCATAGTTAAATGCGTCATATTCCTGCTCCTTAACGTTCTCCGGCTCATCAAAGGTATTATAAGCACCCTTATCGGCACTTAATATGCGGACCGCAACCTTTGCAGCCTTAAGCTCAGCAAAATCAATGCAGACCTCTGTATCCTTATCAATCGACATATTGCCTATCGTGACATTTATCGTACCGTCTGCGCTCTTTGATACGGACTGGGTAATAAGAGGAATGCTCCTCGTATCATTACCGACGGTTTCATTGCCGGTAACGCTTGTTGCCACAAGATCCGCATCCTGATGATACTTGTACATATTAAATACGTAGTAGGTGGGAGTCTTTATCATCTTCTCACCCTCTGTAAGTATCACGCTCTGCAGTACATTTACCATCTGTGCTATGCAGGCAAGCTGCACCCTGTCGCAGTGCTTATTGAATATATTAAGCGTAGCGCAGGCTACAAGCGCATCGCGCATTGTATTCTGCTGATATAAAAAGCCGGGATTTGTACCCTTCTCAACGTCGAACCAGCAGCCCCACTCATCAACGCTCATACCTATCTGCTTATCGGGATCATACTCATCCATCACGGCGAAATGCTTCTTTAAGATGCGCTCCATGTCAAGTGCCTTCCACAGAGTCTCATACCACTCATCATCGCTAAAGTCCGTTGCAGAGCCCTTATTATCCCAGGTAGCGCCGGGAATAGTATAATAATGAAGGCTTAATTCATCCATGAAGCCATGGTGGTCTACAGGATGGGGCGATGCATAGCAGGTATCGAGTACCTTCTTAGTCCAGTTGTCATCATCCACATTAGGCCCGCCGCATATCTTCTTTATGGGCGCGCTGTTATCATAATGGCGCACATAGGTCTGGAAACGTCTGTAGAGGTTAGCATAATACTCAGGCGTCATATTGCCGCCGCATCCCCAGTTCTCATTGCCGACTCCGAAATAATCTATCTTCCAGGGCTCCTTATGGCCGTTTGCGGCTCTTAAATCCGCCATGGGAGATACACCGTCAAAGGTTATGTATTCTACCCATTCGCTCATCTCCTGAACTGTTCCGCTTCCCACATTGCCGTTCACATAGGTCTTACAGCCAAGCTGCCTGCACAGCTCGAAAAATTCATGTGTTCCGAAGCTGTTGTCTTCCACAACGCCGCCCCAGTGGGTATTTATCATCTTCTTTCGATTTTCCTTAGGGCCGATTCCGTCCTTCCAGTGATATTCATCGGCAAAGCACCCGCCCGGCCAGCGAAGAAGGGGAATCTGCATCTCCTTAAGGGCCTCCACGACATCACATCTCATGCCGTTTACATTGGGAATATCGGAATCCTCTCCCACGTACAGACCTTCATATATGCATCTTCCAAGATGCTCCGAAAAGTGTCCGTAGATTTCGGGATTGATGTGCCCCAACGTCTCATTTTCATTAATGTACAGTTTAACCATAGCCGCCTCCTAAATTAGTATTGTGTTCAGTATTTGAATACGGGTCCGTTTTCGTCAAAATCAAACTTCATAAGGCAGGTATGACGATTCGGATTAAACAGCGGATCGCCTTTTATCTCCTCCTCAAACCTTGCATGATATACAAGCACATCCTCGCCATCTTCATTTACCGTAAAGCTGTTGTGCCCCGGCCCGAATATTCCTCTTGCCTCATCCGATTTAAGCACGGGATAGCGTTCCTTCTTCCAAAGCGCCGGGTCAAGCAGGTCCTCATCCTCGCCTATGCTCATAAGCCCCACGCAGTAGGAAGGGCCGGTATCGCTTGCAGAGAAAGTCATATAAATCCTGTTGTTTCTCTTTATTATGCCCGGAGCCTCATCTACCCAGAACTTACCTCTCTCCCAGTCATAATCGGGAGTCGTAAGCATCACCTGCACGGTATCAAGCTTTGCGGCGCTCTTCATGCGCGCTATATAAAGGTTTGATATCTGCTTACCGACACCCACCTTTTCAGCCCAGATGTAATACCATTTGCCCTTATTCTCAAAAACGGTCGCATCAAGCGAAAATGCCCTGAAGGAAAATTCATCCCCATCGGCTTCTTTCATCTTGCCCATTTCCGTCCATGGGCCCTTTAAGGGGTCATCGCTCTGACATTCAAGCACATAAGGCCTTATGTCAAATATGCTTTCAGCCTTTCCCGCCGAAAAATAAATATACCATTTTCCGAAAAGAAAATGCAGCTCCGGCGCCCAGATATTCGCGCTCATCTCTCCTGTTTCATGCTTTTGCCATATAACAGTCTCTTCTGCACCTTTAAGCCCATCAATCGTCTCGGCAAACCTTAATATTATTCTATCATATTCCGGGACGGATGCCGTAAAATAATATCCGTTTTCCGCCTTTATTATATAAGGATCGGCTCTGTTATAAATAAACGGCTTAGCATCATATATTGTCTGCTTTCTGCCTGGCATTATCCTAATCTCCTTAATTTTTAAGTTCTTCCCTAAAGGTATTTGACTCCCCAAAGGCTTTCATTATTGCCTGCCGCGCTGAAGGTCATAACATCACTGCCTGCCTCATCCTGCTGTATGCAGAATATACCGCTGTAGGATTTATCGCCTATTGTAATATCCATGTAACAGGTGTCTTCGTCGCTTTCAAAGGTTCCGCTTACATCCTCACCAAGCACTGTGCCGTCTTCATTAAGAAAGAGTTTGACGGGCTGCGCGATAGCCGATGAAATGTCCATTCCCTGGTTAACAACATAATATTCCCCTGCAATATCCGAAATATCATAGCCCTTTTCGGATATCGTCTCGCCGCCTGTTGTATAAGGCAGCATGCAGGGCCAGCCTTCACGGTTTACAAAGAACTGCTTAACCCTCGGGGAGTGTCTCTCACCCTGATTCTCAAACCTGGAATGATAGCATATGTACATTTTGCCGTCGTCATCGATAAATGCCGAATTGTGGCCGGTTGCCATGTAGGCTTCCTTAAGCGACGGCAGGTAATAATTGCCGGACAGCTTAAGACCGAAAAAGGAATGGTCAAGCTTCTTATCAGGCCACTTGCCATTCATATCCACATAGTCGCCGTCAACCGTCTCGGACCTGAATACCCTTATCTGATAGCCGCCGTCCCGGTTAAGTCCTCCGTAGGATACGAACAGATAATAATATCCGCTCTCCTTATCATAGAGGATATAGGGACCTTCTATCGAGTGGTGGCCGCCTCCTAAGAGCTGCCTGCCAAAGTAGGGATCCACGCGATTGTCTTCATCGCCCTCAGGATGAATGACTTTCCCTGTCTCTTCATCAAGCTCCAATAAGAAGATTCCGCCTGACCACGAGCCGTACACCATCCACATACGGCCGTCCTCATCATAAAAAACAGTGGGGTCGATCGCATTGGGGCAGTCATCGGTATTATAGCCGCCATGCTTAAAATAATGCTTTGAGGCATATTCCATATCCACATAATCAAGGACATCCGTTGCCTCAATTGTATCCTTGGTAAAGCCCGAATATATAAGCGGGCCCTGCCAGGTATAAGGACCATCTACTGTTTCGCTAGTGCCGTAGCAAAGGTTCGATGCATTCCAGGTTGAACTGGTGCAGTAATACATATAATAAAGACCGGTTTTCTCATTATATATGACATCCGGCGCCCAGATGTGAGTCGAGCCGTCATCCGTGGGAATAAGGCTCCGCTTCTGCCCCGCATAATCAAACTCGCCGGACTTAAGGTTCTCCGTCGCAAGGTCCGTCCACACCGGATTATGGGGCGAATAGCCGTCGGCTATCATCTCAAAATGGGATAGATCCGTTGATTTTGCCGCCGTAAGGTGGCTTCCGAATATGTAATAGGCTCCGTCCGCCTTGATTATGGAAGGGTCGTGGACGCTCGATGTCATATCGGGTTCTGCAATCCCAATACCATCATAGCTTACGCTAAAATCATACCCATCCGTCGTACTCATCGCCGCCTTTGTCTCATCTCCATTATCGCTGCCGTCCGTGTCATTGCCTGCGGCAGCATTTTCTTTATTACTCTCTATATCATTCTCTGTCTGTGTGGCAGGAAGCTCATTATCAGCTCTGCTGCCCGTACCTTCGCAGCCTGCTAAGACCGCAAGTACGAGCGCAGAAGCCATACCGAGTTTCACCAACCTGAAAGGTTTGTGCATAATTTAATGTACTCCTAAACTATTTTAGTATTTTCTAAACTTTATTGATATTATAATTTCAAGGCAAAAAAAATGCAACTGTAAAAGTTGCATGAAAATTTAAATTAAATTTGTATTATACTACCCGCATATTCAAAGTAAACCTGCTTAAATATTTGGCGCCGAATCTGCGTCATACTACCCGCATATTATATGATCGATTATGGCATCGGCCACATTTACCCCGGTACAGTCGAATATATTCCTAAAGTGCGCATTTGAATTAACCTCACATAATACCGGCTCATCATCTTTACCGAATAAGAGGTCAACCCCCGCAAAATCAAGCCCTAAAAGTTCTGCCACCTTAAGGGCAACATCACTTTGCTCTTTAGTTAAGGTATGCCTTCTCATGCTGCCGCCGTTTGTAATATTTGCGCGAAAATCCTTTTCATTATAGCGCATCATCGTCGTTACTATTCCGTCTCCCACAGTATGGATGCGGATATCCCTTCCATAGCTCGAGGCGATATATTCCTGGGCTATGCATTCTCTCCCGTCAGTTGCCGACAATATTTTTACGGCATCCTCACGGTTCCTTATAAGATATACCTGCGCGCCGAAGGAGCCGCAGCATTCCTTTATAACATAAGGATAGCCGAGTTCATCCTCAAATAATTCAAGAAATGCCGTATTTGTATAGCCAACCCCCGAAAAAGTCATGGGAATCCTGAAGGTTCTGGGCATTTTGATCATCTTTGTTATATCACTGCCGCCTCTTTCAATGATTTTCTCAAAGGTAAGTGCCTTATTATCGCAGGCTGCTATCGCATCGGCGCTGTTATAAACCTTAAGCCCTTTGGCCTCAAGCATCTTAGCAAGTGCGACATCCTTATCCCAGAACAGCACAAAATCACATTCAGGTGCCTTAGGGGTTATATCTCCCCTTGATATATCAACGACAAATTCCGCATTCGTCATAACCGTAAGGTCAGCCCCATGGTCGCGTGCCGCTTTCGAGAGCCACCCGTATATTTCATTGAATTTATTCGTATTAAGAAAAGAATTAACTATTAAAATTCCCTTTTTCATCTGTTCTGCTTCCTTATGTATCTTAATAAAGCGAATATTCGCAATCCGCCTTTTCCGTATAATTCCATATCTTAACAAGCCGCATCGCAGTAATAAGTCCGATAAGCGCCGCCCCAAAAGCACATATCAGCATGGGCCGGCTCGCAGTTCCTGCCTCCTCAAGCGCCGGTATGCAGCTTATCATAAGCCCCGCTGCATTTATGAACATGTGCAGGATAAAGGTTGATATGATATTTCCTGAAGAGCGCCTTATGCAGCCTATTAAGAGTCCCAATATAAATCCATATACAGTCTGAACGATATTGCCGTGATAGATTCCAAACAGAAGCGCCTGAAATATTATTACGGCAGCAGGCGGCAGGAATTTATCAAGCACGAACCAGACTATCCCCCGGAAAAATGCCTCCTCAAGGAGCGGAGCCAAAATCGCCACATACAATACCGTTATAAGAGAAATATCCGTTAAGGAAGAAATATTGCTTAAATATTCTTCCCTTACCTTAGGCATCATATCAAGGATTGCACTTAAGATAAAGGATGATACAAACTGCAGGCAGATTCCAAGAACCGCCGTCAGGATAAAAGCCTTTAAAAGGAGTGATTTTCTGCGGGTGTATGCGCGGGTACCAAGCAGTCTTACTCTCATTCCTCGCTCTCCGATAACGTGATTTTCTCTTCGGGAATGTACTTAAGGAGCATCTTCTCGATGGCTTCGCCCTTGATCGGCTTAGACAAATACGCCTCGAACCCTTCCTTAAGATACATCTCTTCAACGCCCACAATGGCATTTGCCGTAAGAGCGATAACGGGCGTTGTCGGATTAAGGTTCATCTTATCGCTCCTTATCTTATGAAGTGCCTCGATTCCGTCCATCTCCGGCATCATGTGATCCATGAGGATAACGTCGTAATGCTTCATTTTGGTCATGGCAACAGCCTCGGCGCCGCCCTCGGCCATATCGACCTGAAGAAGGGTATTCTTAAGAAGGAGCCGCACCACGTTAAGGTTCATCTTCACATCATCAACCACGAGAATGCGCGCGTCTTTTGCCGTGAAGGTGGTCTTAAACTTCTTGCCGGGCGCAGATTTCTTGATGGAGTGCCTTCCGTTAAAATCACCCATGGGCTCTTTGGAGGCCACCCGCTGTGGTATTATCGCCGTAAAGGTAGAGCCCACGTGAAGCTTTGACTGAACTGTTATGCTGCCGCCCATAAGCTCGATGAATTTCTTGGTGATAGGAAGGCCTAAGCCCGTGCCCTCAATGCTCCTGTTGCGCTTCTCGTCAATTCTCTGGAAGGAATTAAAGAGCTTATCGATATTCTCCTCTGCAATTCCTATTCCCGAATCCGTCACCTCTATAACAAGATTGATATTGCCCTCGTCAATCTTGGAATAGTACATGTTAAGCTTAACGCTGCCGTCCTTGGTATATTTAACGGCATTGGTCAGAAGGTTCATTACGATCTGCCGTACCCTTACCTCATCACCCACAAGGTATGAAGGGAGGTCCGGATCGTTTATTATGGTGAACTCAAGATTTTTCTTCCTGGCACGCATATTTATCATATTAAAGCAGTCATTCGCAATGGAATAAAGCTCATACTCGGCAGGATGAATCTCCATCTTGCCGGATTCAATCTTGGAAAAATCAAGAATATCATTGATTATCGCAAGGAGCTGGTGCCCTGCCGCATCGATATCCGCCGCATATTTAAGAATATTTTCATCCTGCGATTCACGCAAAATCATCTCATCCATGCCAAGAACCGCATTAATGGGGGTTCTTATCTCATGGGACATGTTGGCTAGGAAGTTTGATTTTGCCTCCGAGGCATTTGCAAGCTCATCATTGGCGATTGAAAGCTGCACCTCCTGCTCCTCTAATCTCTTGCGCTGCTTCTCGTAGGAGGTCCTCTGGTACATGAACATTCCGCCCACTACGGCAGATACCACTACAGAGCCTATGATATTGTCGATTACTGCATCTGCACCTGAGTTAAACTCCATGACAAGCTGCGGATATTTAAGTTCTCCGAATAAGCAGGCCAGTATTACGACTATGTCTATTACAAACATAATAAAGCATGCTGCCCCGTCAAGTAATATCCATATAAACACGCCGCCTAAGGTCATCCATATGGGCATTGCCGACATAAGGCCGCCGCAGGAGAAATACATAAGCGGGAACAGGATAAAATCACATACAATAAGCAGTATCATAAGCGGGCGCTGCGATTTGGGGTTCTTATTTAAGTCCCAAAGCACATAAAAGGCAACCGGGAGCACGAAAAGCTGGATGATAACGCCGGAAATATCGGGATTTACCAAAAGGCTCACTATCAAAGTGGGAACCTGAATAAGCACAACCGCAATAAGCGCTAAGTTAAGGACGCGCCTTCTTATATCAAGTTCGTCTCTTAATAAGTATTTCCATAATCTTAACAGTTTGCCCAGTGTATTCTTCATATTGATCTGCCTGCTCCTGTTTCCGGTGATGTTTTGGTGCTGCTTTATACCGGCGGGTGATTAGTTACTTTGCTGCTTTGTATCAGTAATTGGTCACTTCACCCGCTTGCCTACTACCACAAGTCTTCCGTTCTCGGTGTGGTAGGCGCACACCGACAGTGTTATGAATTCATCCCCGAACTCTGCCGTAACGCCGGTATCGTACATCGACAGTTCCTTGACATTATCGTAAAAGTCCTTAAATTCCGCCTCCGTATTGGCTTCAAAGAACTTATAGTATTTAAACACGTCCGTCTGAGTCTTTAGGTATACCTGGGATAGGAACACCGCCATTACCTCATATTCCCGCTCCTCTGTAAGGGATGAGAATTTGATTATCCTGTGCTTATCCCGGTAGCTTTGCGATTTATAATAATCAAGATTGCCGAACATTTTGCCGTTCTTCATGTTATGCCCGTGGATTATAAGGTTAGTGCACGGGAGCGAGCCGTCCGCATATTCATTAGCCTTCGTGCCGGAACCGACCTGCGAATCCGTATCCATTATAAGGCAGCCGTAGGCACTGTAATTACCGTTAAAATCACGGTCAAGATAATATTCTTCGTCCCGCGGTGTCTGCATTACCGGATAGTCTATCACTGTATCCGCTATGCTAAGCCAGCCTATAGTGTCCGGATTATCCTCATAAAGATCCTTCATATCAGGTCTCATGGGGGCATCCTCCATCGTCTGAACGTGTGATTTTAATATATCGATATCACCGTTTTCAGTATATACAGGCTCAAAGGCAGGATTTATATCCTCCTCTTTCTCACCGTTATCCGTCTCATCCTCTCCTATCACGATGCGGCTTTCCATCTCGCGCACCTTCGCAAGTTCTAAGCTCTGAGCGGCATAAAGCCCGGACATATAATCGGCCCTGTATTTAATGCAGGCGCCTAAGAAAATCGCACCCACCACGCAGACAATGAAAACGGGGGAAGCCCATTCATTAGGCTCTGCCCCGTCTCTTACTATAAAATTAGGTCTGATAGGCTTCCTGCGCCGTATCTTAACTTTCAAACCCTTTACTCCCCACAGGTTTTATCTGTTTTTTGCTTTGTCTGTTTTATCTGCGGATTTATAGTAAAGCGGACATTCGCAATCTCTCCGCTACTTGCTCATGAACCGGTTACTTCTTTGAAATATTGTCCTTAGGGTTATTTCCATTTCCCAAAATCTCCGGTTTAAAGTGCAATAAAAACATCGCCCCTGCGCCTAATATAAGCACGATAAACACTGCCCACATAGCCCATAAGGCAGCGCTCTCGCCTGTCTTTGGCACCTTATCGTATTTGCTGCTGGCTGCGGCCGAGCTTGAAGGCGTCGTAGTTGCCTTAACTCCGAGAACGCCCGTTGCCGTGTAGCTTGCAGCCCCTGATACCGTAACACTCCTTGGATTGGTGGTAGTGCCGTCCGACCAGCTTGAGAAGGAATAGCCGGATAAGGGGGTTGCGGTAAGCTTAAGGCTTACGCCCTTTACGGCATAATCCTTGGTAGTCGTAATACCGGTGCCGGATACCGTAACCCTGTATACACTTACATCCGCTGAGCCGTAGGCATCATCATTGGTCTTACTGTCACTTGCGCCATAGAGCCTGAACTCAAGACTCATCTCATCCTTATCAACGGACTTGATTTTATCGTAAATATCGCTCTTCTTAATGATAGTCTGTATGGAGTCGGCGCTTATGGTCTTACCGTCCTTATAATCAGAAGTCCTATCCGATGTCCATAAGCAGCTCCCATCATAATAAACCTTGATAACACCCTTAGTTACCGAATCAATATCATTGCTGCTGCCCGTATATATGGCCGTAGGCTGGGTAAGCGAGAGCTTGTTGTCGGAATAGGACAGCTTGGGCTTATCAAGGACAGTGATTTTCATATCCGTAACAGAAACCGTAGTGTCGTCATAATTGGTAATAGTAACCGCAACTTTGGCATCTCCTGTACTCTTGCCCGTGACATTCGTACCGCTTATCTGCAGCTTAGAATCAGAAGAAGTTACCTCTATGCTTTTGTAAGTCGCATTAGAGGGTGTAATTGTTATAACCCCTTTAATATCCCTCTTAAAACTGCTTCCAACCGTAATATAAACAGGTTCCGTCCAGCTGATTTCTTGCACAACAGGCGATACCTTAATGGTAAAGGTTTTCGTAACATCCGCAATGGCTATAGTACCTCCGTCCTTTGGCATCGATGAATTGTCAACGGTAGCCTTTATCGTATAGCTACCTGCCGTGTCACCCGTAAATGTAGTTCCCGAAAGCGTTGCGGTTGCTCCTGAAGGTTTACTTGTGCATTCATATTTAACAGTTGTTGCATCTGAATTCGCAGGCGCCACCGTTCCCGAAAGCGTTGTTGCCGTGTTGACTGATGTATCAGTAACTGAAGACGTAAAGCCAGTTGCCGGCTGCTTTACGGTAACATCTAATGTAACTGAATAGCTGCCCAGCGCTGCTTTAAATTGTGCCGTTCCTTTACTTTTTCCGTTTACTACAATGGTACCATCAGAATTCTTGGTAAGGGTAGCAATATTTGGTGTGAGATCTGTCCATGCAATATCTGTTATCGAATAGGTATCGGATCCGCCACCTGATTCCTGCGTTATTGCAGGCGTAACGGAAGCTGTTTTATAGCCTGCCGATACCTCCGGGATTGAAGCAGTAATAGCTGTTACCCTTGATTGTACAGTAATTGTACATGATTCTGACTCTTTTGAATCTCCCGCTATTGTGGCGGTGGCTTTTACTGTTGCAGTACCGGTTTTCTTCGCTGTTATTACTCCTGTTTTAGTGCCGCTGCTTACTGCAGCCGAATTATCAACATCAATAACACCTTCCGAATCCGTCTTTTCAAAAGTGATATCGTCAACCTTTGCATGAGGAGTACCCTCTGCTACAAGATTCGCCGTAGCACCAACGTATAATACAACACTGGTTTTATCGATTTCAAGAGTTGTAGTTACTGCATTTACCGTTACCTTGCAGGTGGCATCCGCTATATCGCTTGAATCTTTTTGGTGCGCCGTAATAGTACACGTCCCGACACCTACCGCAGTGACTATTCCGTCTGATACAGTTGCAATATTAGAGTCACTCGTAGACCACTCCACATCCGGAGTAAAGGCTCCGGCAGGCTGTGCCGATGCCATAAGGTTATCCGTGTCACCTTTATAAAGCTCTATATCCGTTGCGTCCAAGGAAAGCTTCTTCTCATTCACTGTTATGGTGCAGGTTTTTTCATATAACTTAGTGTCCGGATGGGCTGTTTCATAAATCCAAACACTTACTGTTGCAGTGCCTGTGGCATTCGCATCAAATGTAAATGTCAGCTTTTTGTTTGATTCATCAACACTGCCGTCTTCATTCCCCAATATTCCCGAGGAGTCATCATATCCCCACGCGAATTTATACCCGGTATCTATTGTATATTCCGCCGTTACAGTTTGACCTGTGGCACCTTTGTAAACTGTTTTTGTAGAAACAATAGTTGTGCTATTATCGGCCCGCACGCTCTTTGGCATCGCAACTACAGCCGCTGCCATAAATACAGCCATAATTGCCAGATTTCTTAGTATTCTCATTCCCTTTTTCATGATTTTCCTCCGAATATTCCCCCATCAATCCGCAAAATCCATATTCTCAACTGTAGTCCTAAACTTCTCGAAGGCTGCCGTATACTGGCCTACTATAATGTCAAACAGCCCCCGAACCATTGTCCCATCGTAGTCATGTGCCAGATTATTTCTGTCATTCAGCATATCCATCCATATATCATCCTCAACAAGACCAACAGAACCCGCTTTTCTTATCACTTCCCTTGGCGACCCTTGAGCAAAATCAATCACTTTATAGTATCCAACCAGCAATTCCTTCATGATTTTCCACGAAAGATCAAAGGTTATGTTAAATTTCTGTGCAGTTCCGCTCAAAACAAAAGTGTCCTCGGGATCACGGTCCTTCGCCAGTTTCAACGCTTCAAGGCTGCCGGCAAAATTGTCAAATCGTCTAGTATATTTTTCGTGCATATGAATCTACGTCCTTTTTAAGATTCTCGTTCCTGCAGACATCGTAATCAACTATATCTATCTTCTTGATAGTCCTGATATTATCTATCTCGTTAAGGTAATCATTCTTATTGGTTATTCCCTGTATCACAAAATCAATATCACTGTATTTAGTAGCAGTTCCCCTTGCATAGGATCCAAACAAAAACAGATGTTTAACACCATATTTCCTGCTGATCCTCGTGACCTCATCTATAATTTCTTCAATTGTTGTATTTTCCCAAAGTTTCCGTTCCATAGGTACACTACCCCTGAGCATAATCATACAGAATCATTATACCCGCAAACCCAAGTTATGACAACCACATCATCTTGTGGGACAGGGTGGGACAGGGGAC
>R03__coassemble_30_pt1 | contig 89398 bp, 74 predicted proteins | sample R03__metabat2_low_PE_060 | metagenome-assembled genome bin R03
GGACGCTTTCGCTCACTGTCCTCGCAGCGTACGTTACTAAGCTCGTGAAAAACCTCGCTAAGTAACGCGGCTCCGGAGTGCCTCAAAAAGTTCATCACGCCACGTCATCTTACGCTGCTGACAACGTAAGGTCCAAGGAGTGCAAAAAGAATTTTTCAGGGCTCTCCGCAGGCTCGTTACTTAATGAGACCGACCGATCAGGGAAGGTCGAATTTAGTAACGTGAGCACCGAGGACAGAGAGCGGGAGCGTCCCGGAAAAAATCTATTTTGCGCGACGAAGGACCGTACCGCTCATTCATGTCCTGTCATCTCGCGCTACGCCCGATTCTCCTTCGTCACCGTAACAACGGAATCCATATCATAAAACCCCGTAGTATTCTTAGACGAAATAACCGTTAAGTTAAACACATCATAAAGCCTGTGATATACCGTAAAATTACCTTCCCTGTAGCCTACGCATCCTAAGGATATAAGGTATTCGCCGCCCTGCAGGGACATATTCTGGGTGAAAGTCACGATATATACATCCCCTTCGCCCGGTGTCCCGGTGGTGATTTTCTCAAACATCGTATTGGTGCCGGTGATCTCCGTCCCCTGCATATTCTTAAAGGAAAGGGCAAATATCGGGTCCTGAATGGTGTCAAAAAAGCGTATCTTAACCTTAACCGTGAATTCTTCACCCTTTATTATCGTATTGGTAATTTCGCCCGTTTTATCGTAAGCACAGTAATCCACAAATTCCGCAAGTCCGCTGCCGTACTCGTCTTTGGCGGGATTAAGCTGCATTTTATCCATCCATTTGCTGCCTTCTTCAAGAGCCATGCCCTTGGAGGTATTAACCGCTGCATCAAGCTGGCCCACAAGGACCTTCTTATACATGTCGATGATCTCCTTAGGCTCACCCTCACCGATCTTGTGGCCCTTTTCAAGGAGTATTACGCGGTCGCAGTATTTACTGATGCTGCCAAGGTCATGGGAGACAAATAATATGGTCTTGCCCTGCTTCTTAAAATCCTCAAACTTCCTGTAGCATTTATTCTGAAAGAACACGTCGCCAACAGATAAGGCCTCATCCACTATAAGTATCTCGGGATCTATATTAATGGCAACCGCAAAGGCTAAGCGCACGAACATACCGCTTGAGTAGGTCTTGACCTTCTGGTTTACGAAATCGCCGATATCGGCAAAATCAAGGATATCCTGAAGCTTTGCATCAATTTCTTCTTCCGAAAAGCCGATCATGGTACCGTTTAGGTATATGTTCTCAATTCCGGTAAATTCCATATTAAAGCCGGCTCCAAGTTCTAAGAGAGCAGATATCCTGCCGTTTATATTAAGGCTTCCGCCGCTTGGATTAAGAACTCCCGTGATTATCTTAAGGATTGTGGACTTACCGGAGCCGTTAGTACCGATTATGCCGACTGTTTCGCCCTGATAGACGTTAAAGGACACATCATCAAGGGCGTAGTGCTCTCTTACATTTACATTCCGCCCTACGTGAAGAGCTTCCTTAAGACGGTCTCGGTTGCGGTCGTAGAGCTTATATATCTTGGTCACATGGTCAACGCTTATGGCGACCTTGTCCTTATCTATCTCTCCACCTGATACATGGTCAGTTGCAGGGGACATATTATTAAGTTCATTTAAGGTTTCTGTTTTGTTCATAGTTTATCCGCTTGAGCCATGCAACTAATTTTGCTCATAATCCCCATCAGTTCATTGAAATTGTGGCTCTCGGCCAGCACACCCTCACAGCACATCCGCAAAATGTACCTTAAGGCGTTTGAATATGAGCGCCCCGAAAGCAAACATGCACAGGGTCAGTATCCAGAAATATGCTGTCGAGTAAAAAGTCTCCCAGAACCATATCTTATCGATGAGCGCGTTCCTGTAGCCCTCAACTATATAATTCATGGGATTGAGTTTGAATAAAAACTTAAGCTTAGGATGCGAAGCCGTAAGTGTGCTTAAATTCCAAAGTATCGGAGTGGCCCAGATTCCCACCTGCAGGCATATTGAAATAATCTGGCCTAAGTCCCTGAAGAATACTATTATTGAGCAGGTAATATAACTAAGTCCCAATGTAAATATCACCATGCACAGGGAATAATAAAATACCTGCAGAGTGTACAGATCGGGATAAAAGCCGTAGCAGGCAAACAGTATCAGCGCAAACAGCACAAAGAAGCCGTGAACGAATATGGCGGATATTATCTTGATAATGGGGAGGATGCTTATCTTAAATACCACCTTTTTAACAAGATAATTATATTCAAGAAGCGCATTGGTGCCGTTTGTAAGGGCTTCCGAAAAGAAGAACCAGGGCACGATTCCGGCTATAAGCCATAATACGTAAGGCAGTTCTATATCGCCCCTTATGCTTGATGCTCTCTGGGGCAGAGCTACCGTAAACACAAACCAGTACAATAAAACCGTGATTATCGGCTGCACAAAAGCCCATACTATTCCAAGATAGGAACCTGCATATCTTGTCTTAAAATCATTCTTGGCAAGCTTCCAGATAAGGCGTCTGTTCTGCCACAGTTCCACAGGCAATATCACTATCTTGTCATACATCTTAAGAAACACAAAATAAATCCCCACCAAAATCACACAGGAGATGATTTTCTTAATCACCTCCTGATTAGGATCGGCTAAGGGATTGTGATGCAATATTATATATAAGCTAAGCGCGATAACAAGTACTGTCACCGCTGCTACAACGGTTTTCTTTCTGGTCATGACAGTTCCTTAAATTGCGGCCACTTTGTATCTTTATCGGACATAATAAGCTCCATACCTTCGGGAATGGGCCACTTGACATCTATATCCGGGTCATTCCATATGACTCCGCCCTCATCATTGGGATGGTAAAAATCAGTGCATTTATAGGTAAATTCCGCATAATCCGAAAGCACCAAAAAACCGTGGGCAAAGCCCTTGGGAATAAAGAACATCTTCTTATTCTCTTCAGAGAGCACTACACCATACCACTTACCGTAAGTAGGTGAGCCTTCTCTTTTATCAACAGCTACATCAAATACTTCACCCCTGATAACTCTTACAAGCTTATCCTGAGGGAAATTGATCTGAAAATGGAGTCCTCTTAAAACGCCTTTCCTGGAGGCCGACTGATTATCCTGTACAAAAACCTGGTCTATCCCCGCCTCCTTAAAATCATTATAGTTGTAGGTCTCCATGAAGTACCCTCTTTCATCCCCGAATACTGTCGGAGATATTACCTTAAGCCCCTCTATAGGGGTGTCTTCAACTGTTATCTTACCCATGATTTCATGCCCTTCTATATAATATTTCATCTGTTATTGCTCTGTGCGGCTGCGCATCAGTATCCTAAGTAGCTCTGGTTCATATCCACGTTGCCGGATATTCCGCTCACCGAGCCCTTGGAGGTATACTGCCACAGATCGTATCTTCCCGAGTAGGTAGGGCCGGATGCATTGTACTGAGCCAGCCAGATCTTATAGCCCGAAAGCTGCGATGTATTGATATAGCTTGTAAACCAGGTTTTGTTGGCATATACGCCCGGTGTGTAGCCTGCCGATTTAATGGTGGAGCAGAATGCCTTTATGTTAGCAGTTCTCTGAGCGGCCGACAGCGAATTATAGCCGGGGCGTGAGGAAGACTCAACGTCTATAAATACCGGATAGTTCACGCCGTAGCCTGAACAGAGGGCCGCGCACATCGAAGCCTCTTCAACCGCTTCTGTCTCTGTAAGAGCCGTCGAGAAGAAGTATACTCCCACCTTAAGGCCTGCTGCCTTAGCGCCCTTAATATGGCTGGTAAAGTAAGGATCCTGAATAAGGGCACCCGTTGATGCTCCTCTGTAGCCGCATCTTATAATAACATAGCTTATTCCCGAAGCCGCAACAGAAGACCAGTTGATTGAAGGCTGATACTTGGATACATCTATTCCAAGGGTTCCCGAATTCTTTGTGAGCGTACCGTCAGAGCCGAAGTGATACAAAACTCCGCCGATAACCTGGTCTCCCGTTACATAGGTGTTATCCTTCTTAAAGTAATAGGTCTTATCATCAATTGTCTGCCAGCCGGTATATATATAGCCCTTACCCTGCTTATATACCTGTATTCCGTTGTCGTTTTTATAATCTTTGTATTTTGCCAGTCTGTAGGAATCCCCGTCCTTTACATAAAGGGCATTTCCCGAAGAGTCATACAGTTGCGTATCATCACTGTAGGAATCCGATGACGTTACCGTTATCTTAATGCTGTTTGATACATCAGTCGTGGTCTGTGCGTAAAGAGTAACCGTACCTGCTGCTACGCCCTTTACGGTGCAGCTTGAAGTATCGGAGGAATCAATCACCGCAATGCCCTCATCACTTACCGACCACTTTGCGATTTTATCAGTGCTTGGTGTTACCGTAGCTTTAATCGCTGCCGTTGAACCCACTTTAACAGTGGTGGTACCTGATAATGTCACTGAACTTGTCGTATCGCTGCCTGATGACTTTGCATTAACGGTAACAGCGCAGGTTGCGCTCACACCGCTATACGTTGCGGTAATCGTGCAGCTTCCAGCAGCAACAGGTGTTACAGCGCCCGAAGATACCGTAGCTACCGATGTATCAGAAGATTGCCACGAAACATCGCCTGAACCATTACCGGTTGTCGCTGTAATAGTTGATGCCGAATCGCCTGCTGTCATTGTCAGTGAGGATTTATCAAGGCTTATTGTCGCCGCTTTAGGCTCTTCATAGCCGCAATGTATGCACTTTCCGTCGGAATATTCACAATTTTCAGTATCCGTCACAGCATATGTGCAGCCCTCTACGGTACATTTTTCAGTCTTTGTATGAGTGCCGTCACCATTACTTGCATATTCCGGATCACCATACTCATGTGTGTGCTCTTCATTATCGGCAACCAGCCTCACGTAGGAAACTGCCAGACCGAAATTCTTTTTTGCATTCTCTGAGATGACACGTATTGCGTCTGTTATAAGTTCTTTAATATCACGCTTTGAAGTCATCTTTGATTTTACGACATTCCAGTCAATAGATGACAGTGTATAGTTCTCACCGCTCTCAGTCTTTGTAGACTCAACCCACTCAACCGTATCGGTAAGTGCAGTTCCCGTCTCCACATCAGCTGCCTGGTTGCCGTTTGCATCCTCGGCTGCCGCATTGACTTCTTTTTCAGACTTTATCTCGTCTTTGATATTGGCGATAACCTTATATTCTATCTTGGCCTTTACGGATACCTGCTGCCCTGCGGAGGGAATAGTATATCCTGAAAGCGAATCCGTTGCATTTACGGTTACTGAATAATCGCCTGCGCTTATATCAGTAAGATGGATGATACCATCCTGATCCTCATCCTCATAGGTACTCTCATTGCTATTAGAATCCGTAACCGTCACGCCCCATGAGACTCCCTTAACAAGAGTATCATTCTCATCAACAAGCTTTATCTTAAGATCCTTCTCAACACTGCTCATAACAAGAGAGAGAACAGTACCCGAAACCTCTTCAGGCTCTTCGGCCGCAATAGGCTCCACCTCTTCAACAACCTCTTCCGTTATGGCTGCAAGCTGTTCATCAGACGTATCTTCAAAGGTGGGAAGCTCTAAAAATGCCTTTTCCTTATTGACTTCACCCCTGTAATCTGCATACACGGCCGTTGTCATGACGGAGGTTGCCAAAATCACAACCGCCATTGCCGCCGATACCCACTGAATGGGAGTAAGAGCACGCAGTTTATTAAGAAATGACGTTTCCTCTTTATACTCATCATAGGAGGAATACGTTTTATCTTCTCCACTTACTTCTTTCTTAATATCCTCTTCATAAAGAGCATTGTCGCCGTCACGCCATTTAGCCGACTTCTTCCTGAAATCCGAAGGACCGCTCTTATTGGGCTTAAGTGTTCCGAGCTTTAAGTACTTAGGAGTCTTCTTTGGAGATTTTCCGGAAGCTCTCTCAGAAGCCAGACTGCTCTTTGTCACATTCGGCTCGTTTACTACAGGCTCACCTACAAGACCTTCGCGCTCTAACTTTTTAGCCATGCGCTTTTCGGCCTTGGTAAGTCCCTGCTTCGGAACACGAATTTTTACCTTTTTATTCAATTCCTCTGACCGGATGATGATTTTATCAAGCTCATCCATGTCACCCTTCGTCAATTTTTTCATATTTCCCCTTATTGTTCTCCCCAGAACATATAAAGCAGACCTTCGCAATCCGCTTCATTAACCTATAATCCGTTCGCCACATCCGTTAAATATTTGCCGTACTCTGTCTTAAGCAGCGGCTGGGCCAGTTCAAGAAGCTGTTCCCTGTCTATGAAGCCTCTTCTGTAAGCAATCTCCTCAACGCAGGATATGTACATGCCCTGGCGTTTCTGCACTGTACGTACAAAATCAGCTGCATCAAGAAGCATGTCGTGACTGCCGGTATCAAGCCATGCAAAGCCTCTTCCCAAAGTCTCCACATACAAATCTCCCCTCTCAAGATATGCATTGTTGACTGAGGTTATCTCTATCTCGCCTCTTGCTGACGGCTTAACGTTCTTGGCAATTTTAACAACATCATTATCGTAAAAATAAAGTCCGGGCACTGCGTAATTGGACTTAGGCTTCTCGGGCTTCTCCTCTATCGATAATGCCTTACCGCTTTCATCGAATTCAACAACACCGTATTCTCTCGGATCTCTTACGTAATAGCCGAAGATTGTGGCACCTGATTGCCTTTGCGCAGCTGCCCTTAAGGTCTTTGAGAAGCTCTGCCCATAGAAAATATTGTCGCCTAAGATAAGTGCCACATTATCGTTTCCTATGAACTTCTCGCCTATTATAAATGCATCTGCAAGGCCTCTGGGATATTCCTGCACGGCATATTCCATATGGAGTCCTAACTGGCTGCCATCTGAAAACAATGCCTTAAAGGTAGGCAGATCCCGTGGTGTAGATATAATAAGAATCTCCCTGATGCCCGCCAGCATAAGAATCGATAAGGGATAATATATCATCGGCTTATCGTACACCGGCATAATCTGCTTGGAAACCGCTTTTGTAAGAGGATAGAGTCTTGTTCCCGATCCTCCGGCTAATATAATACCTTTCATTCGTACATTTCCTCGTAATATTTCTGATAGTTACCGCTCGTTATATGTTCCATCCACTCGGTATGTTCAAAATACCACTCTATGGTCTTCTTTATACCTTCCGCAAACATCGTCTCAGGCTCCCAGCCAAGCTCAGCCTTGATCTTATCCGGAGCAATGGCATACCGTCTGTCATGACCCTTACGATCTTCCACATAAGTAATAAGATTGTAATTAATATGTGAAAGACGGGGATCGTCTTCCGGAAGCATATCTGCAATAGTATCGATTATTATCTCAACAATCTCGATGTTCTGCTTCTCATTATGACCGCCTATATTGTACTTCTCGCCGATCCTGCCCTTTTCAATGGCCATATCGATTCCCTTGGCATGATCCATTACATACAGCCAGTCACGTACGTTCTTGCCGTCACCATATACGGGAAGCTTCTTGCCGTTTAACACATTATTGATGATAAGTGGAATAAGCTTCTCGGGGAACTGATAAGGTCCGTAGTTATTTGAGCAGTTCGTGATAACAGCCGGGAAGTTATAAGTATCAACATATGATTTTACGAGAAAATCAGAAGACGCCTTGCTGGCCGAATACGGACTATGGGGATCATAAGGAGTCGTCTCGTAGAAATATTCTCCCTCCTTCTCAAGCGAACCGTAAACCTCATCCGTTGACACATGAAGGAATCTCTTATCCGGCAAAAAGCCGTCTTCCCTCTCCCATGCATCCTTGGCACAGTTAAGCATAACAAGAGTACCGAGTACATTCGTCTTAACAAAAATCTCCGGATTGCGGATGCTTCTGTCAACGTGGGACTCGGCTGCAAAGTGAACAACCCTGTCTATGTCATGCTCCCTGAAAATTGCGGAAATTGCTTCCCTGTCGCAGATATCAGCCTTAATAAACATATAATTGCCGCGCTTTTCGATATCTGCAAGATTCTCTAAATTACCTGCATAGGTAAGCAGGTCGACATTGATGATCCTTATATCATCGCCGTATTTGTCAAACATGTAGTGTATAAAATTGGAGCCGATAAAACCGGCACCGCCTGTTACTAAATATGTCTTCAAAGCACAGTCCTCCATGATTTTCACATAATTATATAGATTTTACCAAAGTTCCGGATAAAATACAAGTTCAGCAGCTCAGTTGAATTTGCGGCAGCTTAGTTGCAATCTTAAGAAAAATTCATCCAAGGCCAAGATAAAAGATAATTCCATAGCCTGCGGGAATGATTATAAATACGATCACCATAAGAGCCCAGACGGCTATATAAATTGCTCCAAGAAGCCTGTCTGCCTTTACCTCTGCAGCAAGAACTTTTTCTTTTGTCTCTGCGCTTATTAAGCTGCGCACCGTATTGCGGCTCTTTGCGGGATTTTTTCGTGATTTTCCATATAATAGCACTCCGTGCAGTGTGATAATAAATGCAAGTGTGAGAAGGCTTAGCACGCACCAGGGCTTCATGATCTTAGGAAAATAAGTCATGACAACATCATTATCTCCCGCTTCAAGAGGCACCGCCGTAAGGAAAGCATCAACCTTGACAGTCTCTGCCTTTTTGCCGTTAACATTTGCCTCCCAGCCCTCATCATAAGCAATAGGCAGCAGCAGATAGGAGCCGCAAGGAGCTGCAACAGATGCCCTAAAACATGATTTTCCGGCGCTAAAGCTGCCTTCGCCATCTGCGGCATAAGCGCACAGGCTATAGAGCACGTCAAGATCTATCGTAAATACTTCTATATCATAATCAAAGCTGCCCTCGCTTTCGACCTTTTCAAGCTCTATCGTAACCTTTTCATCACTAAAGCAGCCAAGCAGCACATTTGCATTATTAAAATGTGCAGGATAGAGTGTATTATCCGTTTCCTTAAGGCTCGGCACGGCTGCAGCCTCGCCGTTTACGCTTATTCTTAAATCTTTTGCCTCTGAATCGGCTGTATTGCCCGTAAGGTAAAGCGCCTTATTGCCCTTTATGTCAAAATCAAGCACAGCGGAAGGCTCTCCTTCATATAAAACTTCTCTTATTACCGCATCAGAAAGGCTCTCATCCTCTGCGCCTATTGCTCTTACAAGGGCATTATCATAATCATCCCTGCCGCTTTTGGCAATATCCTCAAGCAGTTCGTAAGAGGGTATTACATTGCCAAAGGGGAGCACATATCTGCATTCATAAAGTGAATATTCCCGCTCCTGCCCTGTTATGTGATCAACCACAGCGCTTGCGCTCTTGCCCTTTTTATACAGCTTATCGGACTGGGGCAGGCAGCTTAATACCTCCGTCACATGGTAAAGTGCATCCGTAAGAACATCCCCGCCCGCATCAAGCACTCTTGTATACTGCACGGAATAGCCCTTCTTAAAATGATCTGCAATTGCTTCTGATGAAGCAAAGCTCGGAGACCAGCCCGATACAGAGGCCCTCTTTAGGAATCGTCCGTAATTGGCATTAAGGGATTCATCGGGGTTCTTGATCCTGTTAAGTGAGGATTCCTCAATTCCAAGTTCACTTTTAAGCCAATAAGCAATGCGGATATAATCACCCTCCTGCTCGGCCTCTTCAGCATAGCCCGTTATATAGGAAGGTTTGCCTATCATCAGCACTCCGTAGAAAATCAGTTCCGCAGCTATTAAAAAAGCCGAAGCCTTCGCGTACCGTCCCTTTTTATATAAGATCAGGAACAGATATATTAAAAAGCATGCAGCCATGCACAGCAGGGTCACCCTAAATACCGTATAAACGGACATGCCGGGGTTTGACTTATACCAGATGATTCCTACTGAGGCAAAGGCGCAGGATATAATAAATGCAGCTGCACTTACTATATATGATCTCTGTTTTGCTGTGCCCAAACATTCCCTGCCATCTGTCTGCTTTATGTCATATGACTTATCTGCATTATCCGCCGGATTTTTTGCAAACATCTCCTGCAGATAGACAGCCGCAAGGCAGGCTGCCGCCACGTACATAAGGAAGCCGTTGCGCACGGGATAATTCACATAGGAACCAAAATGCCAGAACAGCTGGATATTCTCAAAAAGAAGCTGGATAAAGGTAATGACAAGCGTACCGAAGGCAAAGGCAAATCTTCTTAAATTACGCTTTTTTATATCCCCAATAAGCCCGATGATACATACCGTGCCTGCAAAGGAGAGTCCCAAAAGGGCCCACCACCTCGTGGCATAATCAGGCTTAACGTGCATAACTATCTTAAGGTACTTACTAAGCAGGGATTCTGAAGCTTCAAGCTCATATCTAAAGCCCCCTGCCGAGCCTAAAAGCATCGGAATCCAGGACCATGCGGAAAGGAGCATTCCAAGAGCAATCCCCTCTCCAAGCCGGCAAACACAGAGTCTGCCCGGGCTGCCTTCTTTTCTTACTGCAATATACAGCCCCGTGATCATGAACAGGTATATGAGCACCATCGCCGGAAGCGTAAAGGTGATCATCAAAATGAAGGATAAGGAGATCGCAAGGCCCATGATTTTCCCTTGGGTTAAGGCACGCTTTGCGAAATAGACAATAAGCGGGATCATTATCGTAATATCGAGCCAGACGATTATCGTATAGTTCATGAGTATAAAGCCGCAAAGGCCATAGCCCGCAGAGAGCATTACCCTGAATAAGAGCGGGCACTTTGGAGCCTCTTTACCGATAAGAAAGGACATTGAAACAGAAGAAGCCGCTGTTTTTATCAAAAACAGCACTGAAAAGGCATACAGAATACTCTCCCTCGGGAATAAATACAGAAGGAGATTGGAAATGACAACATATGTGCCACCCGGAATCGAAGAGCCAAGGTTCGTATACCAGTCATAAAACATCGACACGTCAAAATGAAGTTCATCATATATGTGAATGTACTCAGCCGCAAGCTGCTGGGCCATATCATAATAATCGATGGACTCATTTCCAAAGGGCCAGATGCCTTTTAGCGCCAGCACCAGGCAGCCTGTTATAAGGGTGCAAAGGGCAGGCAGGCCATATTCAGTTAACAGCTTTTTGCACTTTGTCAAATCCTGCCTCCAAGCTTATCCTTAAGTTCATCGATAGGATAATCCGTATCAAGAAGACGCCCCGCCTCATCATAAAGCGGATGCACCATTATCTCGATATTGCTGCTGCGCACAAAATCATCATCGGCGCCGAAATTTTCAAAATCATCCGCCGAGCCGAAATAATCAGAGCGCACTTTATTATAGGCCGCAAGCCGGTGATTAAGATATCTCTTGTACAGCCTCATAAGGCGGTTTCCGCCATGATAAAGATTGCGTCCTATGCGTATGCTCTTTACGCCGTATTTATCAAGAAGCGGCAAGAGGGCTATAAGCACCGACATATCCGTATGCACATGATGGTGGGAATCAACGTGCAGAAGAGTTCCGCCAAGCTCTATGTATCTATCAAGCTGGGCATCAAGTTCTTCCTTAATCTCCTGCCTCGCATGATTGCTTAGCACAAACCTCTTAAAGGTATTACGGTGAAAATCAGCCGTAAAAAATCCGTTTTCATCGCAAAATTCCCTGTCCTTTGCAATATTTTTTGTCAAAGGTTTCCCGGCGGTAAGATTTAAATGAATACCGACCCTGTCGGCAAAGCCTTTTTCTCTTGCAAGGTCCATTGCTTCCTTAGCAAAGGGCATATTGGCCATAAGTGTCGTACGATGAATAAGGCCCTTTGCGAAAGCAGCGCAAATGGCCTCATTAACTTGTCTGTCCTTGCCGAAATCATCGGCATTAACTGTTATCGGCATTATAATCTCCAGTAGGCATAGCCGGCTTTTGTAACCTCGGCATTATCAAGCATGCCCTTTACATCTATAATGACTTTCTCTGATACCGGAATGTTCTTAAAATACGCATCCCAGTTCTTAAGTGTCTTCTCTTTATATTCATTATGAGCAACTGCCAGAACGATACAGTCGGCGTCATAGGCATTGCGTTCAGCGGAAAGCTCATAGCCGTAGGATTTCATGACCTCGCCCGGATCAGCCCAGGCATCAACAAGAACCGGCTTTATGTCATAGTCTGCCAAATGCTTTAATATCTCCATTATTTTGGAGTTTCGCACATCTGGGCAGTTTTCCTTAAAGGTTGCGCCGAAGAATACTACTTTTGCTTCCTTAACTGTCTTACCCGCAAGGACTAGCTGCTTTATTATCTGGTCTGCCACAAAAAGCGGCATGTCATCATTAATCTGACGTCCTGCCGAAATAATGCGGGAATGATATCCTAAGCGCTCCGCTTCATAGATAAAATAATAGGGGTCAACGCCTATGCAGTGTCCGCCAACAAGACCGGGGCGAAAACCAAGCGCATTCCATTTGGTGTTCATGGCATCTATCACTTCGTTGGTATCTATTCCCATCTTATCAAAGGCCATTGCAAGTTCATTGATAAAAGCAATGTTTATATCTCTCTGGGAATTCTCAACTACCTTAGCGGCCTCTGCGACCTTAATGGAGGAGGCTCTGTGTACACCTGCCTCTATTACAAGCTCATACACGCTTGCAACCTCATTTAAGGTTTCTTGATCCATTCCGGATACGATTTTCTTTATATTCTCAAGGCGATGAACCTTATCGCCGGGATTGATACGTTCGGGAGAATAGCCAACCTTAAAATCAGTTCCGCATTTAAGCCCCGATTCCTTCTCAAGGATCGGCACGCATATATCCTCGGTGACACCGGGATAGACCGTTGATTCATATACAACGATTGACCCCTTCGTAAGATTCTGCCCCAAAATCCTGCTGGCGGATTCAACAGGGAATAAATCAGGCGTCTTATCCTGGTTGATAGGCGTGGGAACCGCTACTATATGAAATCTTGCCTTTTTAAGATCTTCGGGATTTGAGGTAAACTCAACGGTCGTAGCCGCAATTGCCTCATCGCCCACCTCCTTTGTGGCATCCTTACCGCTCTTATAGGCCGCTATCTTATCCGCATTAAGATCAAAGCCTATAACCTTTGCCTTTTTGGCAAATGCCACAGCGATGGGCATTCCCACATATCCAAGTCCCACAAGGGATATCGCCTCCTGGCCTGCTACTATCTTCTCATATAACATTTTTATCTCCGTTCCGCCGCAATATCATATACTTTAGTTTCCTGCGGCATAAATTTAAATTATTCAAATACTGCCTTAATACACTTCTATTCAGGATTGCCCGGCAATATTATCGTCATGCTTTATCATCTGTCTTATCAGTATGCTTTTGGGGCAATAAATTTTTAGCATATTCTAAAAGGGATTGTAACACCTTACGGTTAATAATGCACAATAATACCATAAAAATTATTCCGCAAACCACATTGATCCACTCATCCGTGCATACTGTTGCGTATCCCGCATAGGCTATATAAGCCGCAAGTGATATCGCAAATATTTTAAAATCATATTTTACAGGATAACACTTATTGGCAAAAAACGTTCCCATTGCGAAATATACTATATATGTCACCGCAGTTGCGATAGCTGCGCCAACGCCCTTTAGACTGGGCACAAGGAGCGTATTGCCTATTAGGTTGCAGATTATGGCGGCAAGGGAAGCATAGTTAAAATATATGATTTTCCCCTTGAATTTACAACCCTGGCCCGTCATCTCGAACAGGATTGACAATATTGGCATGAGGGACAGAAACGGAATGATCTTAATGGCCTCCCTGTAAGAAGAACCCAGAATAAGCACTATTACGGAGCGGAAGGCCGTAAGGCAAAAGGCCGCAAGCATGGCAAGAAACTGAACCTTATTGAACATATCCGCAAAAAAGGGCTTAACCTTTTCCTCCGGTTCATTTTCGTATTTCTCCATGGCAACCGGCGACCAGAAGGCCACATAGGTTATCTTAAAGGTAAGCAGTATGGTCATTATCTGCATGGCCGCTGAATAAATGCCTATATCGCTAAAATCATTAAAATATCTTATCGACCATTTATCCATTGAGGATAAGAGCCACTCCATAAGGAGCATGGGAATAAAGGGAATTCCGTAGGTAAGAAGCTCCTTTACGGTAGCGCAATGTTCTTCGGGCTCCTCCTTTTTGGAAACGGCAATATATCTTATCCCGACAATAAGCGTTACAAGCACTAAGGGTATCGTAAGGGCATATAAACCTACCCTGAAATCGTCTCCTAAAATATACACAAAAAGAATAATGCAGGCAATGTACAAAACCTTCGATAAAATATTAAGGTTTGAATAAAGCTTACCCTTCTGATCCATCCTTATATTAAGGAATAAAAAACGCTCAAATACGGAAGTGATCGTGTATACAATAACAAGCAGCGTTACGTCCATTCCGCCTTTTCCGAATAAAACAACATTAAAATATCCGGCAAAAATCCCGTAAATTGCCGCAAGAACAAAAATGAGAATAAGCGGCGGCATAAGGCACTGTAAAAAAAGCCTCTTTCTGTCGATGTTGTCCTTGTAGAAATATCTTATGTAGGACTGATCAAGGCCGAGTATGGCAAAAATATATATTATCGATACTACCGAAGAATACAAAGAGGTCCGCCCATATTCTTCCGTGGATAAAACACGGGTAATGAGCGGTAAGGATACAAAGCCTAAGAGCAGCACGATAAAATTGCCGTAAAAATAATCGATAAAGCTTGATAATATACTTTTCTTTTTATTGTCACTCATCACTATCAAGAACCTTTGTAAACAGACTTACTACAGTAATAACAAGAAGGGGCGCTATCTGCATAAGGACTCTGTTGCCCGAATCCCCCACCTGGACATTTAAGGGGTCGCCGCGCATATAGGAGGCAGCAATCGTCATAAGCACAAAGCCTGCGGACAGGATACATAGATACAGCGCAAGAGACATTGTGCCATCTGATGTCTTTTTGTTATCTGCCGCACCATTGTCAATTGCAGAGTCCGCCGCCCGGCTGTCTGCTTTATTTGATTTATCATATATCTTCCTTATATAAAGCACCGCGAGCACGATAAGGGCCGCCATAAGAAAGTGCGGCATCATCCCCCAGCCGCTCTGACCCATCAGGTTGCCATAGAAAGCGCGAAGATTTGCCATATAAAGCGAGCTGTTGCGTACAAGGAGCAGTAAATTAAGAAGTATAAGGCCTGCCGTAAGCGCAAACGGCATAAGTCTCTTAAAGTGCTCACTTAAGTGATTTTTAACGAAGATCACATATATTATAAGGGCTGTCATGGCCGCCGCTTCAAGAGCGGATTTTGCAGGTGTTAAGAAAGTATAGGGATTATCTATCGTATAGGAAGTAAATATCTTAAGGCCATAGCCGCCTGTCAGTATAAGCATGGGGCCTAAAATATCAAGTGCCAATTCTTTCCCCGAATAGTCAAGAAAAGTAAAGCAGACCGTAAGGAGCAGCATAAATACTCCGCCTTCTATCCTAAGAAGCGAGCATGAGACGGATAAAAGAGCAACAAGCAGCACTGCGTTGCCGTCCCTTTTACAGTAATAAGCCTCCAGGGCCGCCATAAAGAAAAATTCCATAAAATACATATTGGCCATCGCCCAGTGACCTAATATCCACACAGGGGAAGCGGCCGCAAGAAGCACGCCTAATATAAAGGCGGCGGCAAGAGTAAGGGCAGAAGCTTTCTTCTCATCTTTCCCTAAAAAGCCCATACGGCCCGGCGTATTATCCGTGATATCATCTGCAAACGGCTGCAGGGGCAGCATATGCCTGCATACCACGGGGAAAATGAGAATATAGGACCTGTACACAAAATAAATGAGGAAATTTATATGCATAAATTCCCTTATCCCAAAGCTTTCGTTAAAGCCGAACAAGAACGGAAGTGTCTCAATGACAACAGAACCAAGTCCCGTATCGGTAAGGAAAGTATCGAACTGGTCGCGAAGCACACCGAAATAAACGATATCCTTAGGATATTCGTGGAAATAGTACATGGAATCATTGGATATGCTAAGGGGCATGATGCCGCTTGCCGCAAAGCAGGCAAGGGCGATTACCGCTATGATGGCCAAAATCGTCCATTTTAAGGCATCTTTAGTAAAAAGTTCACAAAATGTACCTTTTCTTATTGAAAAATATGCTGCCGCTGCGCTTATAAGAAGCATGAGTACAGACACGCTTAAGGCAGTGTAAGGGATTCCGAGAAGCAGCAATATATAGCCCGCAAGGATAAAAGCGGATAAGCCTATTGGAAAGGATAATATAAAGCGCCCCGCAAGATGCCCAAAAGAGACTCCCATAAATGCAGGCTCTTTAAGAGCAGACTTTTTAAGAACCGGCTCTTTAAGCGCAGACTCCTTAAAAGTGCCGGCAAGGGCGCAGACTATAAGAAGTCCTATAGCAAACAGCACCATTATTACGGCAACCTGACGGATAAAAAAGCCCGGTGCCAAGGTTTTTGTATATTCAATAGCCCAGTTATTCACGCCCTGCCACCTTCTTATCATAATAGTCTTTGGTCATAACATACCAGGTCTCATTCTCCTTATCATCCGAAAGGACAACAAGTTCCTCAGCCTCCTTTATGGCATCGCCGTTTACATAGACGCTCGATAAGGGAAGCTCCGTTGAATAATACCAGTAATAATAAAAGCTGTTGCTCCACTCCTCATTAAGCTTACTTAAGGGGAATAAGTATCTGTTTAAATCATTTGTATATCCCAAAAATTCAAAATCACCGATCATACTCTCATCTATAAAGCTGTCATTATATTCATCCGCCGCAATCACATCTGCTCCGGAGGCTTCAAGAAAATCCGTGAGATTATTCTGATGGTAGTATTCGTACATCCAGTATTTACCGTCTTCAAAATAGGAATCCTGATCTCCCTCTCTTCTCTTTACGGCGGCAAGATAGTCATCAAGATCATCCTTTATATAGACAGTCTTATCCTTAAATACCAGGGGAAGGATTGCGTCGGGATAGGCGCCGGAAGCTGCAAACTCCTCCTGATAAAAGGTCTGATTGCAGGGATGGTAAAAATCAAGTACCAAAGGAGCATTGCGATAAGTCTGCAGCGCACTAAAAGCGGCGCATACTGCGCAGAAGGCAAGCAGTACGTAAAGCCTGTGTTTTTTGTTTTTTATAATAAGCAGTGCCGCTGCAGTTATTATGGCAAGAGCCATTGCAATTAGAAATTTCATCATATATCTGTGCAACATTCTCCTCTTAAGCGTCTCAGTCAGAGCAGGGCCTTACTTAAGTTAAGAAAGCACCCTGCTGTAAAGTTCTTCATGGCGGGATACATTTACATCTCTTGTATAAAGTCTCTTGTATCTGTTATAGAAATATTCCCTCTCTTCATCCATAAGCTGCGGGCTGTAAAGAAGCTCAGATGCTCTTTTTGAAAAGGCCGAAAGGTTATCCTTATCATACAGATCTTCTTCCTTGCCGATAACCTCAGGAAGCCCTCCTGCCCTTGTTGAGAGGACGGCGCATTTCCTGCTCATGGCTTCAACCGCCGCCTTACCGAAGGATTCAAAGGAAGAGGTCATCACAAAAATATCCACCATGTAATAATAATCCGATATCTCCTTCTGGCTAAGATCCTGCATATATACAAGATTTTCCCTGCCTATTGCGGTGGCAATGCCGTCTATTAAATCTTTCTTAATAAGTTCATCACGCTCTTCATAAACCGCCAGTACCAAAGCAACCTTAAAATCAAGTCCCGCGTCCTTAAGGGCCTTTACAATCTTAGGAACACTTCCCCAGTCCTTCTCCTCGGATATCCTGCCGGCAAAGCCTATCACACAGTCGTCCTTTTGTATCCCTGCTTCGCTGCGCTTTATATCCCGCATTGCAGGGTCATATTCGTCAAAAGCATCACTTATGGTGTTGGGAATAACAGTTATGGGGCAGCTAAGCTTCTCGCAAGACCACAGTTTCTTATTGTACTCCGTTGTAGTAAGGAGCCCTGCCGCATATTTAAGTGTTGCCAGAATGCAGGTAAGGGAATGCTTCCTATAGCCGCATTTAAGCCCCCTGTCCGTATATACAAAGGGAATATTCTTAAAATGGCCCGTAAGCCTTAAGGCACCATAGCTTATAAGAGATTCGGACATCGACACATGGATAATGTCCGGCTGCTCTGCATCTATTATCCTCTTAAAATCACCTATTCTTGATAAAAAATTCTTTATGCGGCTTATCCTGCTAAGTTCCCGATTCTCATCCGAAGCATAAGTGACTATCCTAAAAGGATAATCGGCCTTGCTCCTTGATAAAAGCTCCGGGCAGCATACCACAGGCTCAAAGCGCCCGTTTAGGCACAGACCCTCGCATAGAGTCTGTGTGGACATTTGTCCCCCGCCGGGTAAATCTATAGGATATTCCATAAGATATAAAATCTTCTTCATAGCATCAAATCCCAAAATCAAATCCAGTTATTAGGCACAAATTCAGCCTTTGACAAAGGCCCGTTTGCAAAGGGGCATTCTTTTTTATCCTCCAGTGCTTCGCATAAACGGATTGTCCTTATCGCGGCAATGCAGGGATTCCAGAGTGTATGCATATTCTCATAAGCATTCATCTGGCACTTCTTAAGGAGTTCCTTATCCTTAAGGAACATTTCTATCTTATCGGCAAGGTCTGCAGCATCCCCGCTTTTAAATACAAGACCTGTTTCTTCATTTTTTACAAGAAATGGGGTGGCGCCGCAGGCATGGCTTGCCACGACACCGCAGCAGGCATTAAGCCCTTCATATATTACAGAGCCCCAGCCCTCCCAGAAATTACTCGTCATAACATATATCTGATTCTCAGACATCTTAATGCGGGCATCCTTTGGAGACAGGAATTTTTCAAAGGCAACCTTATCATCAAGCCCTAAGCTATGGGTTAAGTTTATAAGATTATCCCTCTCTTCGCCCTCTCCTACCAGGGTAGCCCTAAAATCATATCCCCTGCGTTTGAGTATCGAAAGTGCATTTATGAGAAGATCTGCCCTTTTTAATTTGAGCATCCTGCCTTCCCAGAGTATTGTGGGCGCGCCGGCCTCTTTGGCAAGCTCCTCCTTATGCATAAGAAGTTCCTTAACATCATATTCAATATGCTCGGGAAAATATCCGAACTTATAGCACTTATCGGGGTAGCTGTTAAACATTTTCTTATAATCAAGTGACGTAAACGCACTTGCCGCAAGAATATGTATATTCTTATTGCGGTTTGATACATGCATATCAATATATTTTTTTGTAAGTCTCGGAATGAAAAATTTAATAAAGCCTTCCTTAAGGGGACGCTCAGAATAACGGAATATGATTTTCCCTGCCATAAGACGGGGCTTTATATAATACTCAGGCGCCGTTCCCATGACAACAAGATCCGATTCAATAGCCAGAAGTCTTGCCCTGTCCTCATTCTCCTTCGATTCATAGGTCCTTATGACATAAGGAGGAACCTCCTCACCCCAGCCCATGCCCGAACGGAATTCTTCCATGGGCATTGTCTCCACAAAAGTAAAGCCCTCTTTAAGAAGCTTATACCATTCATCGCAAAGGGCTTTTTGGTGGTGATTATAATAATTTGAGAAAAAAGTAAGTGTCTTAACCTGCATAATTATCCGATTATAAGCTTGCCCATCTCCTCGGCAAAGCATTCCGCAAAATATAAGGGGCTGTAGCCATTGTCTCTGTATATTGAATATTTAATACCGCATCTTTTAAGGGCTGCCTTAAGGTTTCTTTCGTGACTGACGCCGTTCATGGTGAAGTTTGCTATGGTTATATTTTTAACCTTGCTTCTCACCTGTGCTTTTTTGAGCCTTAAAATAAGATCATAATCATCATGGAGTGTCTTAGTCCTGTAATGATACTGCCTGTAAATATCCTTACTTATAAAGGTTGTGGGATGATTCCAGTCGCGGCTCGTTGCATGCTTACGGTCCCTTGCCTTTTTAATAAAGGTTGTTCCGTTTGGCATATGCATGCGAAGATCAGCCCAGAAGAGGTCAAAGGGTTCTTCAGCATATGCATCTGCTACTACCTTAAGTGCATCTGTCTCGTACCAGTCATCACTGTTGATAATCCCGATAAGATCTCCCTTTGCCCGCTCTATACCCTTATTCATGGCATCATAAATACCATTATCTTCTTCGGAGGATACCTTAAGAGCTATACCACGCATCGTAAAAGCGCTTTCCATTGAAGCCGCTATTTCAAGTGTTTCATCCGTTGAGGCGCCGTCCACGATAATATATTCGTAAGGAGCATAGGTCTGATTAAGAACCGACTCCATTGTACGGCGGAGAGTGGCGGCGCTGTTATAAGTAACAGTTATAATAGATATCTTAATCATCCGTCTCCTCCCTGTTGTTATTATCAAAGGCCTTCGTGGAATCCTCGGCCTTAAACAGCACCAGGATCGTCTGGAAAAGTATCTGGATATCCTTTAGGATACTGTAATTTTCTATGTACATAAGATCCAGCATCAGCTTATCCCGGGAGGCGGTATTGTATTTGCCGTTTATCTGCGCATAGCCGGTAAGTCCCGCTTTCATACGCAGGCGGTACCTGAATTCCGGAAGCTCCTTTGTATAATCCTCGACATTTTCAAGCATTTCAGGCCTGGGCCCCACCAAAGACATGTCGCCCTTTAATATGTTGATAAGCTGGGGCAGCTCATCAATCCTGTACTTGCGCAATACCCTTCCAACCGGTGTAATACGGTCATCATTCGATACTGAAGAATAATTCTCGACATTCTCCTTCATGGTCCTGAACTTATATATCTCAAAGACTCTTCCGTGGACCGTCGCCCTCTTTTGCTTAAAGAAAACGCTGCCGCCATCGTTTTTCTTAATAAGGAATGCACTTACAAGAAGGATTGGGCTTGTTATTACAAGACCTATAAGAGATATGAGCACATCCATCAGTCTCTTTACTATCCTCTCTTCAAAGGTTATCATGTGAAACCTTGTGCTGAAGAACGTGATATCATCTATGAACATGGGTTTTGCGTTCTGCTCCAATATGTCGGCTATATGCGGATTAAAATATATATTCTTAAGATTCTGATAGCAGAAATCTATTATTTCTGTTCTTCTATCAACCGGCACCTCATAGAGCACGATCGTATCGGCTAAGACCATCCTGTCATGAAGCGATGGATCCTCAAAGGATACAACGCCCTCAACTCCGAATCTTTTGTTAAAATCAAGAAGTGCCCCTGATACTCTTTCTGCCTCTATTACATCCGCAGTCACTATAAGGCACTTTTCCTTTTCATTTACCCAGAAATAGAACTTTTCCGAAAGCTTTACAAGTATTGCGATAAGTACTGCCTGAATAAGTACTACCAGCAGAAGAAGTCCTGTCTCTTCAAGCTTAAAGGTTGCATTATTGGCTTCGTTAGTCTTCATTATCGCAAGTTCAAAATATGTCACCACATCAGTAAAGATATGCGAGAGTACAAGAGATATTATTATCTGCCTGGCCTTACGGTGCCCTATATCGCATTTACCGTATATTACCGTTAAGAGCACCAGCATTATCACATAGGTTGACAGGGTAACTGCCGCTGTTCTTGATAAATTGATTATTTCCTTATTGTTTATTGAAAACAACAGAAAAAACGTCGCAAAACATGCGGCGTACATAATAATCTCAAAAACAAAGATTATGGTATGCTGGAATTTGTCACTGAATTGTTTAATAGTCATGATAAATCCTACATCCCTTCATAAACCTCACGGATATATTCATCAAATCTTATATCCCTGTCATACAGCATTGCCCTTCTTATGCATTGTTCCTTTGTGAAATTCACATTCTTCTGGGATAATATCGTATCTATTGCGGCAACTACACCCTGAACGGAATTACGCTCAACGGCTATACCGCAGGTATCGTCTATTGATTCCGCACTGCCGCCGGCCCTGAAGGTAACAACCGGTGTACCGCAGGCAAGCGCCTCAATATTGGTAGTTGGGAAAGTATCCTCAAGCGTCAGATTAACATATATATCCGCCATCGAATAAAGCGCTGCCAGTTCCTCAACGCTGTCGGTATGCGATAAACCTATTATATTCTCGGGAAGTTCATTAAGCTGACTGTCCGTAAGCCCTAAGAGCACTATCTGGCAGCGTTCATTAAGCATTTTCGATAAATTGACAAACTGCGCTAAGCCCTTACGCTCCCTCCAGGGATTGGCTACTCCTAAGATTACATTCTTATTGCGAAGACCTAAATTGTTCCTTAGGCGGAAAATCAGATTATCATCTCTTCGCTCTTCCTTAACCGGGTGAAAGCTGTCAAGATCTATTCCCGTATTGACAACTACCGTATGATATTCGCCCATATAAGACTGGGCAACTCGCCCCGCAAGCCATTCCGAAGGCGTTACAAGCGTACAATCGGGAAGTCCCGTAAATAATGATTTTTTGTCCCTGAAATTCTGCCTGGAATTATCCTTTGCCACAGATTTAGGATACTCATTAAGCTGCTCGCAGGAATTGCACTCCGTCATCCATTTCATACAGCCTATGTATTCAAAATGGGAACAGTGCCCGGTAAAGGTCCAGCAGTCATGAAGAGTCCATATGACTCTTATATCAGTCTCCTTAAGGTACTCGAATAAGACACGGATATTAAGATAATATCCGTGCACGTTATGAAGGTGAATGATATCGGGCTTAAAATCCTTTATTACATCAACAAATTCTTCAGTGGCACGCTTTGAATAGAAGCCGTGGCGGTCTGTAATCCTGCTCATGCCGCCGTGTATATAAACGTCAAGGTCCTGCCCGATCCTGTAACTTCTTACTCCCGCCGGCGCCTCGCCTCTTCCATAGGCCACCAGACATTCATAACCGTTAGCCTCAAGAGTATGATAAAGGCCTACCACAAGGCGTCCGACAGAACCTGTGCCTGCAACTGTATTAACAAGGAGCACGCGCCTATTCTCAAGATGTCTTATTGAATGGATGGCCTCAACCTCTTCCTTTGTATAAAAGGGGACCGTAATCTCATCGGGAGCACCTACACCCGCATATGTATTCTCTATGCTGTTATCAAGGCTTATTAAGGAAATGTCGTTCTGAGCTCTTATCATTTCCTGGCGTTCTCTTTCAAGACGCTCCTGCTCTTCTCTTGCAAGTCTTGTTGCCTCATCCTCTATAACGCGTTTCTTCATTGACCGGTTTATTCCTCTTCATCTGAGTCATCAAGTATAAGCCTTATGACTCTCTCGTGTCCCTTTGAAAAATCCTTTGCGAGCTGAAGCTTTCTCATCTCACGCCTTACATTGGGAGTAGTAATAAGCCACCGGATGGTGGATATGATTGTAACCGCATCAGCCTTAGAGCCGAGTCCTAAATTAATAAATCCGTTCTGGATCCCGGCAAATACATGCTCTGCTTCACGCTCATTCTGCGCTAACACAATGGCAGGTACTCCCATGCTTGCAAGCTCATATACGGTTCGCCCCTGGGAAGTAACTGCAAGATCCATCTTGCTCATTATCGCCGATACCCTCTTAGCATCCGTATGCACATAAATATTATGCGCCTCATCTGTTACGATCTTATCAGCATTCGGATAAGCAAAACCAAGAAGAAAATGGAAATTAATCCTCGGATGCTTCTCGTTTAAGAGCTTGCATATATCATATAATCTTCCCGTAAGGTCAGACGGATCTGCTCCGCCGAAGATTATCATTATATTCTCAACTTCTTCTGAAAATTCCTTGGGACGCTCCTCTAAGAACTCATCTCTTATACAGAAATATTTAGAGCCGTAATATTCATTATGAAGCTTCTCGCCCTTCTCATACAGTGCATTTATGACAGCATCTGCATATTTGGCTCCGCTTCCCACATCCTCAAAGTTAACTACCCTTTTGGCATATTTACTGACCATTATCATGTATTCATCGGTAGTATCGAGAATATCATTTATAAGTATATCGGGCCTTTCCTTTTTAAGCACCTCTTCAAAAGCCTTATCATCCTCTACGGCAATAACAGGGAAATTCGATTCCCTGATTTTCTCTATTCCGATATCACTCTCGGTATCGGCAGCAAAGATGATATCATGGCCGGTAAGCTTGTAGGCTAAGGTTAAGCACCTGTACACATGGCCCATACCGACCTTACGCTTTCCAACGGTACGGAGCATGATCTTCTTGCGGCGCAGTATATTCTCACACAATACCCAGTCTGAATAGGTATCTATATCAACGGCCTCATCTTCCGATATTTCAAATATATTGATCTTCTCACCGATGCGTCCTTCACTCGTTACGCACTCTCTTCTGGTGATCAAAAAACCACCGGTTTCGAGATAGTTAGGAGGAAGCTCCTGGGAATTAAGACGCTTCTCATAATTCTTTGTAATAACACCATCCTTAACACCCCAGGACAGATGCGGCTTATTAGTTGCACTTATTAGAGTATCCCAGGAAGACTCATCAAAAAACTTAATTGCAGAGGCGATTGTCTCCTTCTTAAGCGTCGGAGAAGTGGCCTGCATTGTAATAACAGTATCATACCTATAGCCCTTTGCTTCTTCCATATAGCACACGGCATGATATATAACAGGGTCCAAAGTGACTTTATCAGTTGCCAGCTCCTTAGGACGTGCAATAACCTCCACGCCGCGCTTTAATACTATTCCGCCAAGCTCCTCATCATCGGTAGATACGGCAACATCCACATCAAGTCCGTATTCCTCCTTAAGTGCCTTGGCATTTTCAATTGAATAGCATATAAGAGGCTTGCCGCACATGATGCGTACATTTTTGCGCGGGATTCTTTTAGAGCCGCCGCGGGCCGGAATTACTATAAGCGTCTTCATAAATCTGTCCTCTTCTGTAACGGATCCCCCGTTATCCTTTTTTAAGATATCTCTTCTTAATGTAATTAAGCAGTAGTATTATATCATTTCTCCTGATAATTGCAAAAATACCCAGCACGACTATCGCATAGGCGTACCGCAGTATTATCATCTTAATTCCCTCTCCGTATAGAAAGAGAACGGAGGTACCAAATAAAAGCATTACCGCAAAGCTTATGAACATGAAGCCGTCGGCATACACCTTTTCCTTAAGATAGTACCTTGTTGCCAGGTAGTGAAACAGCATCAGCACTATGTAGCTTGCAAGGGTCGTATAGGCTGCCGCGATATAACCGTATCTTGGAATCATCAGGGCGTTTAACACGTAATTAAGAATAGCCGCCATGCAGGAGCTTAGTGCTATTATCGGTGTCTTTTTATAAAAAAGTTCAACATTTACATAGTTTGTATAGAAATACTGGGCCAGTGTCCCAAGAGCAATGGGCACCACCACATATTTAGCCTGCCAGTAGTCAGGTGAGGTCGGGGATAAAATCATAAGCGCTTCCGGCGCGACCGTAATAAAAGCAAAGGTCAGAAAACAGCCAAGAAGCACGAGCTTTTTCTGGATATCCCTGATTTGCTCCCTGCTCCCCTCATTAAGCTTGTCATTAAACCACGGAAGCCAGGCCTGGCCTATAGCATTTGTGAATATAAATAAAAGCGTAGCAAAGCTGTAGCCGAAGGTATATAAGCCAACCTCGCCATCGCCGCAGATATCCTTTATCATGACCCTGTCGACCTGAGCCAAAATCATAAGGGCAAAGGCATGGGGAATCATGGGAAGGCCTATCTTAAGAGCATATTTCCAGTAGGTCTTATCATAAAATTTCCTGCCCCGCCTAAGAAGCCTTATATAGAAAACAATTCCCATGATAAAGGTCGGAAGTATCGTTCCCAAAATCTTACCCACATACCTTTTATCATTAAAAAGAAGCATTAGGGAAATCGAAAGCGCAATCGTTCCCACACAGGTAATTACGGATATCAGTATGTTTGATTTGTACTTATACTCATAGCGGGTCTTCTGGAGCATATACTCAACAGAAGGCGATATGCACAAATAGGCAAACAGCGTTATTACAAGCGGCACCTCATACTGGATCCAGGCGGAGAGCTGCTCTCTTAAAATAATCGCCAGTATCAGCACGCCAAAGGCAAAGGTGCTTGATAAGCCCTGCAGGCAGGACATATACTCATCGAATTTATCTGCGAAATCAATTTTGGCCCTTCCTATACTGTATACAACGCACAGGCAGGTTATTACATTAAATAAATCTATCCAGGTATTAAAGGTATTGGCTCTTCCGTAATCGGCCGTTGTAAGCATTCCCGTATAAATGGGTGTGGTTATTATGGCAACAGCCCGTATGGAAATGTTGCAGATCGTATACCAAAGACCTGATTTTAATACCTGATTTCCTTCTGTTTTACCCATTATGCAAACATATCTTCCGTAAGGATCGTATCATCGGCTATATTAACCGAAGCCGTCTTCCCTATTATCGTATCAATCTTTGAAGGTGCGATGCCGACACCCGGACGCTTAAAGGTAAGCATCTCTTTCGTTATGATGCTTCCCTTTGCAATATCGCAGGCCGCAACAACGGAGCGGCGGGCGTTTTTCCTTGCAGCCCCTTCCGTATCAAGGCACTTAAGACTTCCATTGCCGCGCAGCATATCCATCCTGTCAATGGCATTAAGGATATTTTTCGCATCCTCAGGGTCCATGGCATGATAGTGGTCATTTCCCTTTAAGGTCTTATCAAGAGTAAAGTGCTTTTCAATCAAAACGGCGCCCAAGTTATAAGCTGTCTTTATAACATCGCAGTCATCCGTAGGCTTCGTATGATCCGAATAACCAACGTAAACATCGGGATATTCGCGCGTTAGTGATGCTATCTTAAGAAGATTGGCATCGCAAAGAGGAGTCGGATACTCAAGCACACAGTGAAGGAGGACTACGGGCTTATCATTAAAGCGTCGTATTGCCTCAAGCGCTGCATCGATTTCATCCTTATTGGAAGCGCCAACCGATAAAAGTATGGGCTTATTCTTCTTAGCCTGGTATTCAATAAAAGGGATATTGGATAGATCTGAGGAGCTTATCTTATAAACCTCCATAAGCTTATCAAGGTAGTCTGCCGATTCAAAATCAAAGGCAGTGGATAAGAATTCAATCCCCACAGCATCTGAATATTCCTTAAGCTCCGTATATTCTGCCTCACCGAAGCTGTCGAATTTCTGAAAAAGCTCATACTGGGAGCGAGTAGGCTCCTCCGTAATATCCCAGTAATAGGGTGATGCCTTTGCCGCAAGAGTGCCGGCCTTATAGGTCTGGAACTTAACGGCATGAATGCCGGCTTCCTTTGCTTCCTTAATCATTTTTTTTGCTGCCGCCATGGGGGTTATGCCCTCCTTGGCAGCGATGTCATAGTAGTTGACTCCTATTTCCGCGATCAGGACGAAGGAGCCCTTCGCGAGACGGTCTGTTATTGTACCCATATTTAAAATCCTCGTATTATATAGTCATAGCCATTCTTTACCTTTTCTACAGGTTCGGCTATGCTGTTAAAGATGCTGTGGATTTGTTCATTTTTCCTTTCGATGACTTAGGCGTGCATGCAACTTTTTGCGGACGCTTTCGCTCACTGTCCTCGCAGCGTTCGTTACTTAATGAGACCGACCGATCAGGGAAGGTCGAATTTAGTAACGTGAGCACCGAGGACCGAGAGCGAGAGCGTCCCGGAAAAAATCTGTTTTGCACGACGCCGGACCGTACCATTTATCCACATCCTGTCATTATATGCACGTCAGTTGCACTCGGCACTATGTCAGACTCTGCCGCTCCGTCGGCATATCCGATATGAAGTACCCGTTTGCTAAGGCCTCCTCGTAGCGCTCATACCCCTTCTCGTAGAAATCAAGCAGTTCATCAAGCATCTGCTCCCACTCATCATCCCGCTCCTTCTTACCGGAAAATACCGCATCAGCGCCGTCCATAAGCTCGAATATCTTAACCGGCGAGCCGGCGCGCTTAACTGTCTCTATATAGGAAGCCGCCGAATGAAGGGAATCAACTTCCCCAAAATCCCTTATCGCCCCGGGCAGCTGATCAAAGGAGGTTATCCTCGTGATACCCTTTATCATTGAGAAGGGAACTTCACCAAATACGATTGATTTCTTCCCAAGAAGCGCTGCCTCGTAGGCAGCAGTTCCGGTTATTGTGATGACGCCCTTTGCGTTCATTATCCAGGGCTTCGGATCCGTATAATAATTAACCTGTACGACCCTTACATTATGAAGCTCTGCCACCTTCTTATAGAACTTATAGCTTCTCTCGCCGAGCATTGCCTGATGCTCCTTAACGTACAGCTTCCATCCTATGGGCAGTGATTTTGACACCTGCTCTATAAGATTGCACTCATCAACATAATAGGAGGCCTTCACGAATACGGAGGATTCCGGGATAAGATGAAGCGGCATATATACATAGTCCTCTCCCTCCACCGGATTCTCAAAGTATTTATTCTTCCCATAAAGATGCCTCTTTTTAAGCTCTTCCTCAAGATAATATCTTATGTAGGGCATTGAGGGAGCATAGAGCATTTTGCTCTGCTTCTTAAGCTTAAGATTATGCTTCCTTATATCCATATCCCAGAAATATTCAAGCTTACCGTGCATGACACGGGCTATCCAGATGAGAGAGTCCTTCTCATATTTGCACGTTACACTTCCCGCGAACTCCTTATTCATTATGGAATTTTCCCTGCGGTACTGCTCTACGTACTCAATGCCTTCCTTTACCTCATCATCCGAAGCGTTATTAAGTTCCTCATACATATTCCGTATATAGGGATCGATTCCAAAGGAATTCTGAAAGCTCGGATACTTATAATATCCGTACTTGGAATATTCAATTGTCATGCAGGGGATCTTCTTCTTATAACAAACCTCGCACAATATTGTCCTCTGAAGCTCCGCATTATCCATATCAAGAATCATATCCGGCTTAAATTCATCAAGAATGCCTATGATTTTCTTATAATTAAGCTCGAGCCAGTACAAATTCTCCGCATAGGAGGTTACCTTCCAGTACATGCGCCAGTGATAATGGCGGGTGTTCATCTGGGAACTCATAAGCTGCATGTTAAGATTCTTATAATGGGTATACTCCCTGTCTACCATCTCAAGGTAATCCATATCCATGGGAGAAGGTGATTCCTTAAGACCCTTTATAAACTGACTGCAGATATCCTTAACATCATATATCTTAACCTCCGGCTCAAGCTTCTTGAACTGGTAATAGGTATATTCATTATAGTAGGTCTTTGAATAGCTGCATTCCGAAGACATAATAAAAAATGCCGCAACCTCGTTTTCTTCCTTAAGCTTCTGGGCTAAGAACCACAGAGGTTTGCAGTAGGTCTCACGACATATAAGAAGTATTTTCTTGCCCTTAAATTTAGGTTCTCTCATAACTTAAACTCCTGCAATTTCGGAATCATTTCCGCAATCAGCTAAACCGCACATAGGCATCTTTTGTCTTTTTCTTACGATACGAGGTTACAGTCTTTAATATAACCGGCGTATTAAGTGCCATAAAGGCCTTAAGCTTAAGCTTTTTTGAAATAAGCGGATTATCCTTTGATGCTTCCAAAAGCTCCTTTATCCGCCCCGAATATTCCCGGTAATCTTCCTTTGTAAAATCATCCGAAGTAAGTATATTCTGAATCGCCGTAATATATTCATAGAGCATAAAGCGATGGCACTGATTGGCGGCTGCCGGGTGATTTGCAAGAACATACTCCATAAGCATCTCATTCGATTCGCAGTTTTTACGGGTTATGCCGCGCTGCTTTGAAAGCGAGCCGTATCTCTCCCTGAAATGATATTTAGGTGTCGGATCATAGACAACCCTTTTAGCACTCCCCAAAAGCTTATCGACTATTATCCTGTCCTCAACGGCAATATCCTCGGGAAAATAGAGGTCTTTTACTATCTCTCTCTTAAAAAGCTTATCCCAGGTATGAAGGAAAAATCCCTCGCCGGATAAAGTCATCTCCACCGCCTCATCACCGCTCATACCTTTAGGCTCGCCGTCAGGATCCTTTAATGTAATATTCTCATATTCATAAAATCGCCCGCACACGGCAATGTCGGCTTCACATTTGTGCATATTTGACAACATTGTTTCGAACATATCCGGCTCAATATAGTCATCTGCATCCACAAATCCAAGATAATCTCCGGTAAACTTCGTAAGACCGGCATTTCTTGCTGCCGGAGGCCCTTTAGGCTCAGAGCGCACGATTATTACCCTGTCATCCTTTGCGGCATATTCTTCGCAGATAGCCTCGCACCCGTCCCTGCCGGGACTTACCGAGAGAATAAGCTGTATATTGTCATAGGTCTGAGCAAGAACGCTTTCTATACTCTGTCTTAAATATCTCTCAACATCATAAACGATCATTATGATGCTTATAAGTTCTTTATCCTTCATATACTTAAGCTTCCCTTACTGCTTCAAGATAAGCATATCCTCTGTACTCATCTGGTTCAAGATATGCGCCCTCGCCCCACTCATTCCATGCATTTATGTATATAAAACTGTCTTTATCGCCGCTCTTTCTATCTTTAAGCGCCCGAAGCACTTCGCAAAAACGCTCCGGCGAAGTACCCTTATATACAAGTCCCTTGTAGCTTCTTCTTGGAGTATTATCCCAGTCACAGATGATTCCCGGATAATCATTGTCAGCATACTCACGCTTTAAAACGGAACTGTATATCCATTCGGCAGGTATATAGCGTTCTAAGCGTTTCCACCTTTTAGGAAGAAGCTTATTTAAGAAAGTGTTAAAAGCTACTCTTATATCATATTCAGTTTTCTGCTTGCGCGATAAGCCGAATTTAAGGGAATATCCGGGTTCAAAATAATAATACCCGCCCATCAGTTTCTTACAGTCGTCCCTTTCTTCGCTTCCTGCTGCGGTCTTTCCCGAAATAAAATATATTCCCGCAAAGCCTTCCTTTATGGCCCACCTGTTAAAATTCTCTGCCAACTCCTTAAAGCACGGAATATCAAAGGTCTTATATATCTGATATACTGGCTTATTATTAACCTTTATATACCTTGGATCCTTAAAGAAAGGAAGCAGATAATCAAAAAGATTATGCCAGTCAGATACATCACCGTATTCCTGCTCGATAAGCACCTGATTACTCAGGCCGTACCAGGTTCGTGTCCAGGACTCATTGGCCCAGCAGAGATTATATTTAATATCTATTTCCGGATGGTTAAGCAGTGTTTTAAGAGGTTTTTCCATAAGCGTATGCCCCTTAAAATAATACTGATATATCGAAAAGCCGTAGATACCGTATTCCTTGGCAAGAGCAGCCTGCTTAGTCAGCGTAGCGACTCCGTCCTTATCAAGATCGTAGTAGTTGCCGTCCTTTGGAACCTTTGGCTGGATATGACCTTTATATAAAGGGCGTGCCTTTTTAACTGATACCCATTCCGTGTAGCCCTTTCCCCACCATTCGTCATTCTCGGTGAAGGTATGATATTGTGGCAGATAAAGTGCCATTATTTTCATAATTGTCTTATACCCGTTCTTTCCACATAAACAATTCTTCCCACTGCATACCAGAATACAGGCGCAATCAGCTGGAAGGAGAGCACATTTGAACCTATCGACTGAAGCAGGAGCATACCGATTATCCCAAGCTCAGCATAGCAGTCGGAAAAGTGCTTTATCCCGCGCTTTACTGTAAGGATAAGCAGATACACGAATATTGAAAAGCCTATTACGCCGTCCTCGCAGAAAAGCTTGACAAGACCGCCGTCGGCAATGACTTTAACACCTTCTATACCAAGAGCCCTGTGTCCGTTAGCCCCAAGGCCGTTTCCTATCCAGCTTGAAAACATCATATTAACTGCCGCTACCCACTGCTCGCTCCTCTCGCCTATTGCCGAAGGAAGAGATACCAGGCGGTAGTAAACCTTAAGGACAAGGTCAGGTGTCAGGATAAGTGCCAGGATAAATATCAAGGCAATTGCCCCGAGTTCTATGTAGAAATATCTGCGTCTAAAAAGCCCAAAGGTGAAGAATGCCAGTATATTTAAATAAATAATCGCAGCAATCGCCACTACCATTGCCGATCTCTGATTGGAGAAAATCGCAAAAGCAAAGCCTGTAAGCATTCCAATTATGCCTATGATCCCCTCACTTTTTTGCGAAGATTTCTCCGATGCATCAGTCGGTAAATCAGATGAATTCTTCCCGCAGCCCTTTATAAAAAGGTAAGAAGAGGTAAGTATTGCTACCGCAGAAAAGGAACCCAGTATGGTCGAGCCGCACACACTGTGCATTCTGACACGCATGGTGGGCACATCAGCTAAGGATATATAGGACCAATCATAGAGATAATCAAGATAAAACTGCGGAGCTGCAATATAAAATATGAGGCCTGCGCCGCACAGCATAATAAGCGCCGTAAAATAACCCTTGTAGAACCCGCAGGCTCTGCCGCGCCGCGCCGCAAGATACATAACCGCCGGAAGAATAAAGGTAGCTGCCTCCCCCGTATATACATAAAGCGGCATCTTTGAAGCAGTAAGCCATATCACTGACAAAAGATTATATATTATAAACGCCGCCATAAAGGCATCACAAATATCAATGCCGGCAGCAATCCGTAAAAGGGCTGATTTTAAGAGTGCAGCTATTCCCACTAATACAAGCAGGATCGATGCGATGACTCCCGGATGGATTAAATCTGTAAATACCGTCAGGATATAACAGAAGATAATCACAGGATAATAAGCATCCCATATGGTTATTTTATTTTTGATTCGCAAAAGAATACTTCTCATATGTGCATTTTGTTATAACCCCCACCTACGTTATTACGTAGAGGTTGGGGATTTCGCTGACTAAGTTAAATTAGGTTCTTTAAGCCATACAGTCTCGTTGACAATAGGCGTATAGCTCTGTATGAGCTTTATTACCTTAACGGATACATTGGTATCTTCATAGTCGAGAGGCATTGCAAGCTCCTCATTATTCTCATACATGGATACTGCCAGCTCTATTGCCTGCTCCACGTCATGCCCCGTTATTCCGCCTATTACAACCGTACCCTTGTCAAGTACTTCCGGACGCTCCGTCGAGGTCCGCAAGAGTATCCCCGGGAAATTAAGCATCGCCGATTCTTCCGAAAGTGTCCCGGAATCAGACATTACGCAATAAGCGTTCATCTGCAGCTTGTTATAATCAAGGAATCCAAAGGGTTCCATACTCTTTACAAGGGGATGGAATTTAAAATTTCTCGCCTCTATATATTTCTTTGATCTCGGATGCATGGAATATATTATAGGCATCCCGTATTTCTCGGCTATCCTGTTTACGGCTCCCATAAGGGACATGAAATTATCCTCAAGATCGATATTTTCTTCCCGGTGGGAGGATAAGAGAATATATCTCTTCTTGGTAAGATCAAGTCTTTCTAATACATCGCTTTTTAATATATCCTCCATGTGATCCCTAAGGACTTCTCTCATGGGGGAGCCTGTCGTAAATATGGTCTTACCGTCAATCCCTTCAGATAATAAGTACCTTCTTGAATTCTCCGTATAGGGCATATTGATATCGGATATATGATCCACAATCTTGCGGTTTATCATCTCCGAAACATTCCAGTCCCAGCATCTGTTGCCGGCTTCCATATGGAAAATAGGTATCTTAAGACGCTTTGCGCTTATTGCGGAAAGCGCCGAATTGGTATCCCCAAGCACTAAAAGCGCATCGGGCTTAACCTTTACCATAAGTTCATAGGATTTGGCTATTATATTGCCCATGGTCTGACCTAAATTATCCCCCACACTTTCAAGATAATAGTCAGGTGCCCTAAGGCCTAAATCCTTAAAGAATATTTCATTTAAGGTATAAGCATAGTTCTGTCCCGTATGAACAAGAACATGGTCAAAATATTTATCCGCGCACTTTATTACTGCTGATAATCTTATTATTTCGGGCCTTGTGCCCACTATAGTCATTAGTTTAAGCTTTTCCATGCAATTCTCCCTAAGATTAGGTTAAGGAAGGGGCTCATCCTGCCGGAGGCTATACCTCTTCATAAAAGGTATCCGTATCATTTGGATCAAAGGGCTCATTTACCCACATTATCGTAACTAAATCGCCCTCGCCTATATTGGTGATGCTGTGAGTATAACCGCAGGGGATATCAACCACCTTATGTTCCTTATCAGACACGATATATTCAATGATTTCATCAGTCCCGACCTTGCGGAATTTAATTGAGGCCTCCCCTGCAACCACGAAAAATTTCTCGTTCTTGGTGCTGTGCCAGTGATTGCCCTTTGTGATTCCGGGATGGGCAACATTTACGGAAACCTGCCCCTTTTCCCGGCTTCTTAAAAACTCCGTAAAAGAGCCCCTCTCATCACCCTTCATGGTAAGCGGATAGGCAAAATCATCCGGCTTAAGATAACTTAAATAGGTGCTGTAAAGCTTCTTTTCGAAAGGATTATCAAATCGCGGAAGTTCAAGACTTACGCGGCTGTCGCGGAAGGAATAAAGGAGCTTTGGAATATCGCCAAGAAGGACATCATTAACCTCGGGAATATACCCGTAACCGTCCTCATTAATATGTTCTTCGCCCTTCATTGCGGCTATCAGCTCACCTACCACATCATCAATATACACAAGGTGCATAAGAACTGACGGATCATTGACTTTAACGGGCAGATCTCTTGCAATATTATGACAGAAGGTTGCAACTGCCGAATTATAATCAGGGCGGCACCATTTCCCAAACACATTGGGAAGTCTGTAGATTATGGCCCTTCCACCGGTATCCTTAGCATATGCCTTAAGAAGGTCTTCTGCGGCCTTTTTGCTTAATCCGTAAGGATTATCAAGTTCTGCCTGTATTGAGGAGGTTGTTATTATAAGAGGAGTTCGTCCGGCTGCCTTTACAAGCTCTATAAGGTGGCCCGTAAAATCACAGTTGCCCTCCATGAATTCTTCCGGCCTCTTTGGTCTGTTAATGCCTGCTAAATGGAAAATCACATCGCACCGGGTGGCTGCCTTATTAAGATATTCCTCTGTCCCATCAATATCATACAAAAACAGTTCATCATAGCCCTGTTTCTTAAGTTCAGATATTAAATTCCTGCCAATAAAGCCATTGGCTCCGGTTATAAGAATCTTCATCGCAACTTTACAATCCTTCATCTGCATTTTAAATACACCTTCCGGAGTATTCTTAAATTTACATTTTTGATGCCCTTAAGGCTGCAAGCTCATCCCTTACATATTCAAGAGACATAAGCTTTTCCTTAACCTGCTCCACATTAAGAATCGTGGTGTTATTGGAATTAAACTCGGAAAGCTTTACTCTCTCAGTAGAGCCCTCCTTAAAATATTTATCGTAATTAAGGTCTCTTTGATCGGCGGGAACCCTGAAGAAATTGCCCATGTCAGTTGCCCTTGCGCATTCCTCATTGGTAAGAAGTGTCTCGTACATCTTCTCGCCGTGCCTTATTCCGATAACCTTTATCTCATTATCAGCTTCAAACAGTTCCTTAACTGCCTGCGCCAAAACCCCGATAGTACAGGCCGGAGCCTTCTGGACCATGATATCTCCCGACTGGGCATTCTGAAAAGCAAAGAGCACAAGCTCCACGGCCTCTTCTAAGGACATAATGAATCTTGTCATGGTGGGCTCTGTCAGAGTAAGCGGAAGCCCCTGCTTGATCTGGTCTATAAAGAGAGGTATTACAGAGCCCCTTGAGCACATTACATTACCGTATCTGGTGCCGCAGATTAAAGTCTTATCAGGCTCAACCGTGCGTGATTTTGCCACAAATACCTTCTCCATCATAGCCTTGCTGGTACCCATGGCGTTTATGGGATAGGCCGCCTTATCCGTGGATAAGCATATAACCTTTGATACTCCGGCTTCTATGGCTGCTGTCAAAACATTATCAGTTCCTATTACATTGGTGCGTACAGCTTCCATCGGAAAGAATTCACAGCTTGGAACCTGCTTTAAGGCTGCGGCATGAAATATATAATCCACGCCATGCATGGCATCCTTAACGCTCTGAAGATTACGGACATCCCCAATGTAATATTTTATCTTGGAATCATTGTAAAAATGCCTCATGTCATCCTGCTTCTTCTCATCACGCGAGAAAATGCGGATCTCCTTAATGCCGGTTTCCAAAAATCTCCTTAAAACAGCATTACCGAAGGAACCTGTTCCTCCGGTTATAAGGAGTGTCTTGCCGTCAAAATAAGAATCACTCATGCTTTTTATCTCCCACTATTTTCATTATCGAATCATCATCGGGTATATTAAGTGCCATATCCTTAGCCTTAACCTTAGGCGGCTGATAGGTAGGCACAAGCTTTTGTATCCACGCTCTTATTATGTCTCTTCCGGCCTCGCCGTAGGAATCCTCCTTAAGCTCTGCGAGCTGCTCGAAGAACTCATCCTCATCAAATTCTATGGGCTTTCCTATATGGATCTTGGAATTGGCCGTGTCCTGAAGGCCTTCCTCCTCCATAAGCATTTCCTCGTAGAGCTTTTCGCCGGGGCGAAGACCTGTAAATTCTATCCGGATATCCTCGCCGGGAACATAACCCGATAAGCGGATTAAGTTAATGGCAAGGTCAAGTATCTTAACAGGCTCTCCCATCTCCAGTACGAATATCTCGCCGCCCTTTGCATAAGCCCCGGCCTGGAGCACTAAGGATACGGCCTCGGGAATGGTCATAAAATATCTTATTATGTTGGGATGCGTAACGGTAACAGGTCCGCCTGCTGCTATCTGCTTCTTAAATAAAGGTATTACCGAGCCGTTGCTGCCAAGCACATTTCCAAAACGTACTGCCACGAATTCTGTCCGAGAGCGGTTGTTATAGGCCTGCACTATCATCTCACAGATTCTCTTCGAGGCTCCCATTATATTCGTGGGATTAACAGCCTTATCAGTGGATATCATTACAAAGCGTTCTACCCCGTAATTAGAGGCCGCCTCTGCAAGTTTCCAGGTTCCGAATACATTATTCTTAATGGCTTCATTTGGGCTGTCCTCCATAAGAGGAACATGCTTATGAGCCGCCGCATGATATACAATATTGGGGCGGTACTCTTCAAATACACTGTTGACCCTGTTGGTATTACGAACAGAACCTATAAGCACCACCAGGTTAAGCTCGGGATATTTTTTCTTAAGCTCCTGCTGGATATCATATGCGCTGTTCTCGTAAATATCGAAAATTATCAGCTGTCTCGGCTTATGAGTGGCAATCTGACGGCACAATTCACTTCCTATGGAGCCGCCCCCGCCTGTAACCAATATGATTTTGTTCTGCACATAGCCCATTATGGAGTCAAGGTCAACCTCTATCTGATCTCTTCCAAGAAGGTCTATTACATCAACCTTACGAAGCTGGCTGACGTTAACCTCTCCGTTAACAAGCTGATACATTCCGGGCAGCGTCTTAAGCTCGCACCTTGTCTGTTTACATATCTCAAGAATCTCCCTTACGGATGACTTAGGCGCCGCAGGCATGGCTATTATGATCTCATCTATGTGATATTTGGCCACATTATCAAGTATATCTTCCCGGCCGCCTACAACCTTAACGCCCTGGATATAGTTGCCTATCTTGGTCCTGTCATCATCAATGACACACATGGCATTCTTCTGGATATAGGTAGAGGTCTTCATCTCCCTTATAAGGGAATTGCCTGCATCTCCTGCGCCTATTACCATGACATTGACGCTTTTTGCGGCATCCACCCTCTTTTCAAGAAAGGTCCTTACGGCCCTGTAGAAAAATCTTGACAAGGCCACAAGGGCAAGCAGGAAGAAGCCGAAGAATACATAGCAGCTTCTCGGATAAGTCCAGCCCAGAATCAAATGGACAATCACCATCTGTACAATGGCCGTTACCACGCAGGCCATGAGCATATTCACAAGCTCCGGTGTCCCCGCATACTCCCACAGGCTCTGATATAAATGGAATATCCAGAAAACCACAAGGGTTATTATTATGCTGTAGGGCAGGAATCCCCATGCAGTATCGCAAAATACCCGATTGGGAATATCGCCATATCTAAAATCAAAACGCGCAATAAGACCGAGATATGTTGCCAGTACCACTGCGACCGTATCCCAGATCATAAGTGCTATTCTTCTTACCACTATCTGTTTAGACTGTGTCACGATAAAACCTTCTTATATCACAATTATTGGCCTTTTCACAAGGCATCATAATATTATACCAAATAAATACCGTTTTTCATACCGCAAAATCACTATCACTGTCTTTTAGCAGTCAGTGCTCACCCCAAGATCTGACTTTTGCCCGAAGCAAAGCACAAAAGCAGCATAAAGCACAGTGTAAAGGGCGGCACGATAAAAAAATTCTCTAGGAAGGAAGCCGAGAGCATTGCCATTGCGCCTGCCATTATGATTTTCCCCATAGGGGAGGCTATTGCATCTTCACGCAGGGCAAACAGACGCTTTATAAGAAGCGCGCATACAACGATAAAGGCAAATATTCCATGTACGATGAGGATATCAAGAAGTCCTGAATGTACCTCAAACATCCCTTCCATCCAGTCAAGCTTCATTACATAGGAGGAGCCTATTCCCGTAATTGGATGCTTTATAAATTCCTGCCACAGCTCCGCCCATATGGCTTCGCGCCCCGAAATAGCCTCTTTATAGAAAAGGTTTATGCTAAAATCAGTCCCAAGTGAGCTTATCCATATATATACCCATGAGAAAATCACACTGCCTGCGGTAACGCCGCCGCAAAGCAGCGCATAAAGCCATTTTTTCTGCCACAGCTTCGCCGGAAGCAAAAGCAGCAGGCCGAACACAAGGTAGCCAAAAAGTGCGCACCTGGCCCTATACCAGGAGATTATGTTGTAACCCCAGATAAACATCCATATATCCCAGATATACAGATATTTTGCAGCCTTTTCATGCCCTTTGGCTATAAGAAAATCCTTAAGATACCTGCAGGAGATGAATGCAAATATAAAGCCCGTAAGCAGCACCAGACCGCCGTAATTGGTATTGTAGCCCTTAAAATATCCCTTTACATCAAAGGTCCAGTAGAAAAAGTGGAAGCCTATATAAACGGCAAGTATAAGCTTAAGGCGCTCGTTAAGCACAAGCTTATTGGCAAGGTACAAAACCAGCAGCAGATCGCAGATCGTAAGTATGGCGCCCATGTTCGAATGTATAAGGATAAGGTTGATAAAAGCCGCAAGCGCCGCAGCTGCCATCAGATAAAAAACCGGATCCTTTAGTGCTTCTTTAATGGGAACAAGCGCAAAAAAGCATACCGCAAGCGATACAAAAGCAATAAGTGTTCCGTAGGGTGCCATCGCCTGATACCAGGTTATCTCATTCCAGCAGCCGACCGTAATGATAAGAACTGCCGCCAAAAATGAGATGCCCGCAATATTCTGTTTTGTTTTATTCTGTGCAAGGTCGTTCATGGGTTTCTTTTATATATTGGTTTCTCAGTCTTTATTTTTTATGTCTTTTACTTCTTATGCCTTTACTTCTTATGCCTCTTACTTCACGCTCTTATATCTCTTGTTCCGTTTTTATTGTGTGCCTTCGTGTTTTTTCAAAAGTCCTATAAGCCGTCCTAAAATCTCTTTTATGTCCATTGCGTAGAGTGCCCATATCATGACCATTATCGTAGAACATACCCAGATTGAATATCTGCCTGACATTATCATTATCACGGCTTCTATTATAAGCAGTACATAGGACATATAATCCCTTAAACGGTTATGGCTTAATTTTTCATGCTTCTTTACAAAATAAAGCGCTAGGGCGGACATTAAAAAGTACGAAAAAGCCGTGGCCCAGGCAGCACCCATGGCGCCAAAATACGGAACCGTTATAAGGTTTAAAATCACATTCGCAAGTGCGCCGACTCCCGTTGCAAGTCCCATTGACTTAGAATCCTTATGCGCTAAGCATATGGAGCCCAAAAATCCCGTGAGCGCCCCGAATATAACGGATATAAGAAGCGGCGGCACAAATTTCCAGGCAGCAAAAAAATCCTTTTGAAAGAGCACGTAGGCAAGAGGCCTTACCATGAATATAAGAACGCTGCAGCCTATCACCATAACGGTGTTATAGACCTTGTACATGGATGAGAAAAATTCACCGCCCTCGCCCTCATTGTGGCTTTTCGTGGCACTAAGCTGCCAGGCCTGGGCAAATACACGCTGAAATACCATAAGGATTGCCGGGATTTTATAGGCAACTCCGTATACTCCGTTTGCCGCTGCGCCGCAAATCCCCGCAACGATATACCGATCGGCCGCATTATTAACCCAGCTTGCGGTAGAATAAGCAAGCATCGGCCGTGAATAGGTGACCATCTCCCTCTCAAGTGCCGCATCCCTTTCAAAGGACATCTCTTTAAGAGTGCGTCGTGATAAGAGCAGCATAAGAAGGGAAGCTGCAGCATATGCTATCACCTGTGAAAATATATATCCGTTAAGTCCTGTCTTTATTACAAGCAGGAAAATCAGGTTGCAGGCAATCATCACGGTAGTCGAGCAGAGACTTCCGCCCACCACTATCGGCACCATCTCACACCCCTGAAAATAAAGAACGAGATATTCATACATAGAATTGGCCGCAAACAAAAAAACAAAGCAGAAGACGTACCACTTTATCGGCCCTGTCACAAAGATTGCCAAAACACCTGCCAATATCAAAACAATAACGTCGGCTCGCAGTACATACTTAAGGCCGCACCTAAGTATGCTGCCCCTTCTGCCGGTTTCTTCTATGCCAAACCTTAAGGCTGCTTCCCCCATGTTTTCCGTAAGCGCGGGCACCAACAAAAGCATCGTCACCTGCAGTATGTCCGCAACGCCGTATTCATAGGTCGTAAGAACTCCCGTATAAAGAGGCACGAGTAAAAAAACAAGTATTTTGGACACAAAATTACTCACAGAGAATAAAGCAATATTCCCCGCAAGATATCTGTACTTACTCTTTTTTTGTGTCTTATCTGTATTACTCATGTCTATACATCATATTCTTCACAGGTTCTTATCAGCCGCTTCCGATTTATAGAACGCACAGGATAATAAGAACAAAAGATTCATCGAATAATTGGCCCATATAAGGTCCACATCAAAGAAAGACTCAATAAATACCGCAATGATCGCGCAGACGGCCGCAAAGGGGAGTGCGCCCCGGCGCATATTGCCATATGCCTTCTGCATTCTTCTGTATATAAGCCAGAGTGTGCCCACAAATACCACAATGCCATGAATAACGAGAATATCATAAAGCGCATTATGCACATTGAATTCAAAAAAGGACGTTATCGTAACATTGGTACCGATTCCCGTAAGCGGCTTATGTATGAAAAGATTCCAGAACTCCAGCCATATGGCTTCTCTTCCCGAGAACATGTTCTTATAGAAGAAGGGAAGGCGGAAATTAACACCGGTAGTTCCAAGAAGCACGTAAAAAGCCACAAAGGCAAGGGAGCCTAAGGTTGCAAAAAACATTAAAGCCGCAAAAAATTTCTTTGATGCAAACCACTTTTTCGGCACGGCAAATCTTAAAAGCATATATACGATCAGCATTATAAAGGCGCCGCGGGCCCTGTGGTAAAACGATAACTGGATGCCCTTTATCAGTATAATGACAAGCAGTATCCCGAAGGCCTCATGCTTTTTATATAAAAGCTCGCAGACCACTATAAGGCATAAAAGTGAGAAAATCGTGAAGGTTGCCGCCGTATTTGTATTCATCGCATAGGTGGCATAATCCGCAAACATCCAGCCGTAGGCATAGAAAAACCAGTACAGCATAAGCGCTAAGTAAAAGCCGCCTATTGTATATACCTGCCATTTCTTAAAGGACAGCTTATCCGACAAGTAGAAAATCACGGCAAAATCAGCAGCCACAAAAAAAGCCCCAAAGCCGGAATTTACGATAACTAAATTAACCGCTGTCATTATCACAACCACGGCGGTGATTATAAAATCAATATCCTTATCCTTAATGGCCTTTATGGGATTGACATTTCCCAAAAACAAAAGCCCTAAGAGGGCAAATACAAAAACGCCGACATAATCCTCTGTAAGCCCGTAGAATTTAGGCACCATAAAGGTAAGCGCATAGAATAAAAACATTATTCCGAAAATGCACAGATTGTATATATCCCTTATTCTGTTTGTTTTTGTACCAGTTTTGTCAGTTTTGAGCATAATTCCCTGCTTCTTGCTTCCCAGCTGCATTCTTCAAAATCAATCGTATCATATAGTCTTTTGGCATTGGGATTATCGATTAAATACCTGATTTTCTGAGCTATCTCAATAGGATCGTTATAATCTGTAATTATATCATCTGCTTCCGGCGCCCCTATAATGTCAAGTGCCCCTATCTCCTTAGTAAGAAGCACCGTGCAGCCGTGCATTATCGCCTCCATGGGTGCTAAGCCAAAGGTCTCAAAACAGGAGTTTTGAATGAACAATGCTGCCTTATCAAAATACGAATCCACTGTTTTCTTCGGCACGACCCCTATGTCTTCCACAAAATCATAGGAATTTATTTCTTCGCTGTCAGCTCCCTTAGCGCCTGCAACAACAAGTCTTAAATTATAACCATCCTCATTAAGTCTCTTAATGGCCCTGCAGATAACCTTTATCTTTTTCCTGGGCATTCCGCCGCCAATTGAAAAGATAAGATTTTTATCCCGCTCCTGCATATTATCAAAGCAGTCCTTTTTAGGATTATCTATTCCGTTTATCAATGTCTCGGTCTTCGCCCTGTACTGGGGGTATTTCTGCAATAACCATTTTTTGAATCTGTGGCTTACGGTATAAATCTCATCCGCCATTTCAAGAGTCTGCTTCTCGCACTCTGTCATGCGCTCATCTTCTGCTAAGTTTATCTGATTTTCATATTCCACGCAGCCGTGCATTAAAAAGGCTGCGGGCTTAGAAGCACTTTTTGCAGACTTAAGGGCCCACACATTCTGCCCCGAATGGCCCGATAAGAGCACTACATCGCAAAAAGGAATTCCGGCTGCAATTTCCAAAAGACGCATGGGTTTACTTCTTCTTGCAAGACAGACGACGTCATGCCCTAAAGCCGTAAGACCGTCAATATACTTTTTTGTAACGTTCGCAGGACCGCTTCCTGTCCTGTAATCACCTATTACAAATATTCTCATCTTATACCCTTTTTGTTTTATTTAGTGCCCTGTTTATTTACATTCCATTGCATCAGCAAAGAAAATACGCATCCCGGATAATATCCTTTGGCCGCCTATTTAAGGTACTCCCTGCGTCCGCAATACATCCACTTTATGGCATTTATCATGGATACAGGCTTATAAAGAGAGGTTTTCCTTAAGGCAAACTGCCATATCAGAATATGTGAAAAGGTCCTGCTCATTGCCGCATAATTGGCTCCACGGCACCTAAAGAATTCCTCATCATAGCCCTTAAACCAGGTGGATTCCTCTTCTCTTAGCTTTGCTATCTGAATGGGCTCATATAATATGTTCTTCTTTTTCCTTAAGCATTCATAGAGGAAGAGATTCTCTTCTCCCATTCTGTATTTCGCGCCGGCACCGAAATCCTCATCAAAAGAAATATCCGCGATATTCCTGCGCCTGAAAGCAATCTCCGGAGAGAATATCTTAAGAACGGAAAGGTAATTCATCCTCTTCTCTTCTTTAAATACCGGCTGCTGCCTTTCTTTTCGCTTTATGTAAAATACTATCACGTCGGCATCGGGATGTGATGCAAAGGCCCGCAGGATCATGCCCTCATAGCCATATTCATATTCCACGTCATTGTCACACAGTATGCATATATCGGCAGAAGCATTTTTTATGGCCATATTGCGGCTCTTGCTTAGTCCTCTCTCTTTGGTCTTAATATATTTGATTTTCTGCGCAGCACCGTTTACGGCTGTCCTGTTAAGGACTGCCTCGTCTTCTTCCCCGCACTGGTTAATAACCACTGCATCGCCGGTTATATTAAGGCTGTCGATATAATCGGCACTTTTAAGGTGCATGGCCGAGAGTAAAACCTGAAGTGTCATTTATCTATATTCTCCTAAGCACCGCCCTTATGGCCCACAAGCCAAAATAACGGCAGCTTTCTATAAGGGACAGGCCTTCGACTTTCCTGTAAAGATTCCATATGCGCCTTATGGCCTCAAGCTTGTTTGAGGAGAGTGTACCGCTCTGGCGCCGGTAGAGGGTCAGCGGGCGATCAAGGCCATAGCCGCAGCCGACTTTCTTAAGGACACTCCACCAGGTAGCCGTATCCTCGCTCTTTACATGAGGCATATATATGTCTTCTTTAGAGAGCTTATCTAAGTCAAACATCACAGTGCTTGTAAATATCGTCGTGTTGCCAAGAGCCTTTTTATAGGTGATATTATCCGGAACCCGCACTATGCGCCCGCTCCCTATGCCCTTATCATCAGCAAATTCATAGCCCGTAAATGAAAAGGCACAGTCCTTTTTACTCATAAAATCAAGCTGGCTTGCTATTTTATCCTCTCTCCATAAATCATCCGCATCAAGAAAGGCTATAAAGCGGCCTTTTGCATTTCTTATGCCCCTGTTTCTTGCGGCAGCGGCACCCTTTTCATCATCGCCCTTTGGCAAAATCATTATATTATCGCATGCATAATCTGCCATAACATCAAGGCTTCCGTCAGTCGATGCATCATCACACAAAAGGAGTTCGTAATTTAAATAGGTCTGGTTCTTAACAGACATAATCGTGTCGGCAATACAGTTTTTTGCATTGTAAACCGGCACGATTATGCTGACCATATCATCTCTCATCTTCTTCCTCCGTTATCGGAGTTATCATACCCTGCCCGACGCCTTCGGTACTGTCGAACTTAAACAGTGTCTTAACCGTTAATATAATAAGCTTAAGGTCAAGCCACACGGAAAAATTCTCGATGTAGAAAAGGTCTAATTTAAGCTTGTCGTAGGGAAGCGTGTTGTATTTGCCGTATATCTGGGCATAGCCCGTTATTCCGGCCTTTACCTTAGTCCTGTATACGAATTCAGGCATGCTCTCTTTATATTCCGCTATAAGCTCAGGCCTTTCCGGCCGCGGTCCCACGAAGGACATATCACCCTTAAGCACATTAAAAAGCTGGGGCAGTTCATCAAGGCGTGTTCTGCGGATGATTTTCCCGACAGGGGTTATTCTGTCATCATTCTTAGCGGCAAGACGCGCAATGCCGTCGCCCTCCGCCTCCTCTATCATGCTGCGGAACTTATATATATAAAATTCCCGTCCGCCTTGTGTGCAGCGGATCTGCTTATAGATGATGCTGCCGCCATCGTAGCACTTTACGCATACGGCCGTTATCAGCATAAAAGGAGACGCAATAACTATAAGGATAAGCGCGAAGAGAAAATCAAAAACCCTCTTTATAAGCTGCTGCTCAGGATCAATGGGGTCTGACTTTATAAGGAGCAGGGGCGTATCGAAAAAGTGAAGGTTGGCAGCGCCCTTTAACACAATGTCGGTAATCTTGGGGCTTATATAAATCTCCACGGAATTCTCATAGCAAAGCTTGAATATCTTATTGCGCCTGTCGGCCTTAATATCCCACAAAATAACGGCCTCATGGCGCTTTAAGGCTTCGCTTATCTCTTCAAGCGGTTCATCGGCCGAAATCGCCTCGCCGACCTTAAACTGATGGCGGCGCGTTGCCACCTTATTCTCTAAAGGCTCTGCATTGCCCCCGTAGATGATAAGAAGGTCCGTTGGCGGAAACATCGCCCTGTAGCAATAGGTTGCAAGAAGTATCCATACACCGATAAGTATCCCCTGCAGGCACATGGCTATAATAAGGGGCACAGGTGTCGGGAAATGATAAGCTAAAAGAACTATGATCGCATAGAAGACAATATCGGTTGCAAGAGTGGAAAAGCCCTGTGAAAACAGCAGCTCAATCATGCGGTAAGAGCCTATTTTAAGGCCGCCGTACATAATGGATACCAGTGTCAGAACGGCAAAATAAACTGCAGATATGAAAATATGCCCCCAGAAGTAATATGCCTTCGGAAGCTCGGTATTATAATAATTGACCCATACATATGCGGCAATTCCCGTCTCAATTGCCAGAATCAGGAATGCCATTGTAAAATTAAATAATCTCTTACGAACGGTAAGCTTATTCAAAACATTACTCCCTGCCGGTCAGTTTAAGCATTGCCGCTGACAAATACCCGGATAATATCCAAAGCCTCCCAATCCCGTCATTATCAAAGGGATTCTTAGCCACGCGGCCGGCATATATCACGTAGTAGCCCAGATATTTCCATTTAAGGAGCGAAGCCGGTGTGATGCGGGCGCGCTGCTCATAATAAAGATACCAGGCTGTTTTGTTATTGTCTTTTAAGGCCTTAAGAGAATCCGTGTAGCCGTTGTCTACTATCTCGCAGATTGTGATTATCTCAGGCAGTACATAAAAGCAATACTCTGCGTCTATTTTATCATAAATATAGTCTTCAGGTACATACTTTTCGCCTTCAATTTCGGGAAAAGGAAATTCTCTTATAACATCTGTCCTAAACAGCAGTGTCGTCTCTCCCTTAAAGCCCTGCCGGTATAATCCATAAAGCGTACTTTCACCCCTTACGGGAAAATCACACCCGCTCAAAAGCTCGGCGGCACTCTTACCCTTATGGGAGATTATCCCGGCAAGCTTATCAGGCTCTTTTGATAAAGCCCGCGCGCGCTCCCAGGCGCTTATTAAGTCTTCAACAGCCGTATCGGTAAAATAATCATCCGAATCAAGGCATACAAAAAGCGGCGCGACAGCAAGCAGGGTGCCTGCATTATGGGCACGCATCTTGCCTCCGTTATCCTGATAATGATATCTTATCGTGACTGCATCTTCCCTTATCCACTCATCAACATATCTGCGGGTATCATCTGTTGATCCGTCATCCACGATAAGCCATTCAAAGTCTTTTAGAGTCTGTCTTTTTAGACTCTCGTATGCACGGGCGAGAAGTTCTCTTCTATTGTAGGTCGGGGTAAATACCGTAAGCTTCACTATTTAAGTCTCCTAAAGCTGAATTTGTGCTCCACATCGGAATAATCTATAAGTTCATAGATATACGGCTCTTTAACATTGTATTTATATATTTCATGATTATCTGTTTCGGCTATAAGCTTAATATCAAGTCCATTGAAAAGCTCCGACTGATCATTCCCCTTTGACAGCACAATATATTCTGTCTTTGTCGCCTCCAAGGCTTCCTCAAAAAGTGTGCCGTCAACATACTGTCCTCTTAAAAGAGCCGCCAATATCCTGTACTGCGGATGCTCATCATCCTCTATCATATCCTGCGGAAAGCTCTCCCTGACTCCCCTTAAATAATCTTCCCTGTCTATGGTAAGCTGCATCTTGGCATCATACTGGCGCATCTGCATATTGTATTCATATTCAAGGAATGCCTTGGGATACTCTGCCGTGCTGTCTTCATGAATGATTTCTGATATCTCAATCAGTTCATCCGGCATCTGATAGATATTCTCTATTTTATTATAGCCCTTTGAATAGACAAAATTGCCGGCCGTAAGGGCTATAAGGCAGATAAGAACGCATATAATGATGCGTTCATTTTTGTTTGTATGATTTTCCCCGCTAAGTGCTCTGTTTTCTGCGGAAGTTATGCCCGCGGCAGTTATGTCCGCATCAGCGCCGATAAGCTTTGCTGCGATATAGCCGCACAGTATTATTACCGGGGCTATCCAGAAAAGCCTGTAATATTCGCTGTTAACATCAAAGAATTTATTAAGCAGCAGGGGCACTATGGGATTATAGATGGTTAAGAACATGAGAATCCCGGAAGGTAAGAACATCTCCTTTTCCTTATCATCGCCCTTAATAAGAATATAGATGAGCCCGGCAAGGTATATAAGGAAATAAGCGCAGTTTTCCATATATACAGACATAACTGCACTTAAATACGATATTCCCTTCTCATAGATGTTTATTGACTGCATATTTACCTCAGCGCGGGTACGTATGTACCACAAAATACCCCTTTACATATAATACGTATTCAAGAAGCATTATAATTCCCGGCAGCATCATGAGCATGTACTTAAGGATAAGCTTATATTCCTTATGCTTTATAATATAGGGAACAAAAAGCACTGACACCTGTGCCGGTATAAGCATGTTGGCAGAGGACGTAATGGTTGTTGAACCAAAGCACACTGCAAACAGCATGAGCCAGTAATTTTTGATCGTCCCGCCTCTTACAAGTTCAATGTACATCCAGAATATAAGGACAAGCGCGAGATTACCGACTATCGCCTTACCCTCATAGGTCCTTGTGACAAGGAAGTTAGAAGCCGTATATATGGTTATAAACGTAAAGTTGATCCAGCATACCGCAAGCATCATAATAAGGATTTTCTTTCCGTTTCTGCCAAAGAAAAAGACAGCGATACCAAGGTATACCAAATTAACCATTATAACAACCGTAGAGGTCATTACGGTCTTAGTCACCACAAGTGCCGGAAGGTGCGTAAGCTGACACACCACGGCATCATTTACGGAATAGGTGGCGAATGCATATCGCAGCTCGTAATGATCCTGCCAGGCTCCGGTAAAGGGATCATATACATTTATCATATTCGTATCGACGCTCGTAGTCACATTTGCAACATAATAAGCCGCATCCAGCGTAAAATCATAGGACATTACTATTACTGCGGCCTGCAGGATAATAAGGACCGCTATAACCGCTGTTATTACCGGTAACAAACGCACGCATGAGAAGATTTGGCTAAAATCAGCAGCCACAAGGCGTCCCTTTAGGATAATCGCAAGCAGCACCACTGCTGTCACGACAGGAGTCCAGATGCCGGTCAGCAGTGATAAAGGCCTGTAGGTCAGCATTATGGGGAGAGTTACTATTGCAAAAAGGCTGTAATAGGCAAAAAAGCCCACAGCCATAGTCATGATAAGCCTTCCCCCGCCATTATCAGCAAGGAATCCTGCTCCATCCCCAGCCGGGTCGGCGTTCTTACCCTTATTACCGGTACGATAGTAAGTAAAAAAGCTTCCGAAGGCTAAGTAGATTATTAAATTGGCAATTACGGCAAGTACTGCCTTTAATATAAGCATATAGGTTACCCGATTTCAAATGCGCCGCCTTAAGTATTTGGCGCCGAATTTACGCCCTGTGATTACTTATTACTCTCAGAATCCGTGGTAAGATCATCCTGCATTTCAGTAAGCTCCTCATTGATTTCAGTAAGCTCAGTGATCTCGTTCTGAAGGTTTACTGTTGCATCATAAAGCGAGTTTATCTTGTTATTAAGCACAAATACGCTTGCAAAAAGTATAAAGGCAAGAAGCACTAAGGCTATTGTAAGGTTTCGCGCATTTATTATCTTATGCTTTTTCATATCCCATTCCTCCAGGTATTCATCATCTTCGCTGTTATAATCGCTATCAGCACAGCCGGCATCACAGACGGTATCATAATTTATGGCCGCGGACGTATCTTGATTTACGGCGGCGGATGCGTCACGATTTACGACCGCGGACGTATCTTTCCTTAACTGCAGACGCTTAATCATAAGTGCAGCTGCAGCAGGGGCTATAATATGTGTAACAAGGCAGGCAGAGGTAAAATATCCGCCAAGCAGTGTAAAGGACAATAAAAGTTCCGACTGATAGCCGTAAATATTAAGCAGGCACAGTATGATTGCCGAAGCATATACCATAATGCCAGAATCTGTCTTATCTGCGTAATTTCTGCCATATAGCGTCCTAAGCAAATATATGTATGCGCCATAGCCAAGAGGAATTATAATTACCGGCATTACCGTATTGGCAAAGCTTAGCGGGTGCATTCCGATAATGCGGCTTATAAGCCCCAGCAGGCTCATATAAGGTGCACTTATGAGAAACTCTCCGGTATCATAACAATAGGTGGCGCTCTTTAGCACCTTTGCGGCCTCTGTTGATATTATCTCAAATCTTAAGGCCACTATCACCTGGGCCGCGACAAGCACTACGAAAAGTGCGCAGAGGATTTTGCCCCATTTACTATCCGGTATTATATCTGATAATTTTCCGTTCCTTATTCCAAAGCCCTGCAGTGACCGGCCGGTTGTCTTATCAATCTTATTTTTACCGGATCTCTTTTCTAAATCCCCTGCATCCATATCATGTGCCGTCCGCTCATCGGGGTCATTTATATAAGACAAGGTCACTCGCCCCCTTTCTTATATATCTCCCACCCATCTAAGGCTTTATAAAGAGGGTAGCCGAATCTCTCAAGCGGAAATTCAGCCCAATAGTGATCAGCTTTAATAACTATATATTCTATTCCCGAGTCCGCCGCCGCATCAGCAACGATCTTCATATCCGGATTACGGTCTGACAGCTGTGCATAGGCATACCGCGCAGCTTCGCTTAAATACCGCACATCCGCATTCTCATGTTCTTCATAGAGCATATCAAACCTTGAAGAATACATTGTATGATAAAGCGAATATTCGGGCATCGCAAGAACGCTTGGAGCATCACTTTCAGATAACAGGCAGTCCATAACAGCCACATAATCGTCAGGAATATGCATGCTGTTATCGGATATGCGCATCTTATCCGCAGAATAAAGCCGCTCTCCGGAGAGTACAATAATAAAGCCGCACAGGAATAATGCCAGAATGCGGCCCTTTAAATTCCTTGCCTTAGCAGCGGCAAGGGATGCCGATGATGAAATTGCGGTTAATGGGGATAATATAAGTGCAAAAGGATTAAAGCTTAATTCATTCCGAATGGAATACATAAATAAAAGGGACAAAATCAAAAGCACAAGTATCTTGCCTGTGCCGCGGCAGGATTCATATGTATTCAAAAAATCTCTTAGGATCTGAAAAACCATACCGTCTCCCAAATAGGTGCCAATACCAATAACATCTCAAACGACGCACCTTAATTTGCTGCATTAAGTGCAGCATCTATAAGATCCTGCGCACTCGGCTCGGCTGCAGTCTCAGTCTCAGCCGCAGCCGTATCTGCATCCTGAGTCTTCTTTGCAGGTGACGTATTCTGTCCGCCCTGAGTATTATTATCAGTATCGGATTTATTTACAATGCCGTCATCGTCTATTGTAGCATAGTTTGAGATACCCCGCATATATTCTATTATGCTTGATTTTTCCTCTGAGGTTGCTATTCTTACCTTGCTCCCCACCTGACGGCAGGGGATGAACTTAAGCTCCGAAATGCTGCCATCGGGAGCAATCACAGTTCTTACTATGCAGGTATCCAGGGATTTTGAATTAAACCAGAAATTGCCGAGACTGTAGAAAACAGGCACATCATCCACATAATCTATCCCCTGCAGGCAGTGGGAGTGGTCGCCTATTATAAGATCGGCTCCGGCATCCACGTAAGCACGGGCTAAGTCCCTCTGGCTCTGCTCGACAAGGTCTGTACTCTCAGATCCCCAGTGAACGTATACAACTACAAAATCACTGTTCGCATCTGCCTCTTTTATGACCTCAACAAACTTATCCGGATCAAGAGTCCTAAGCACCCCCGGTGAATCCTCTGTTGCCTCCTTTGTGTCCGGATTGCCGTAACGTTCTATCTGCGTGGCGCTGACATAGGATATTACATGCTCTCCTGCATGGAAATAAGCGGGTTTTTTCGCCTCTTCAATATTCTTACCGGCCCCAACAAAAGGAAGCCTTGCCCCGTTTAACGTATCAATCGTATCAATCAGGGCATCCGGACCATAATCATACGCATGATTATTGGCAAGAGATACTATATCAACCCCTAAATCCGTCATTATATGAACATCTTTGGGATCCGCCCTGAAGGTATAGGTCTTATCAGGAGTAGGCTCTCCCCGGTCGCTGTAGGGGAATTCGTTATTGGCCATCATTATATCCACTCCCTGAAGATAGGATAATACCTCTGAGTCCATGGCAGCATTTATATCTTCGCCGTTTTCCCGAAATACTCTTATGGTCGCATAGCCCTCGGCGAAACCGATATCACCTACAAAACCTAAGGTTACCGCATCTTTATCTGCGGGATTAACCGAATATTCCTTATTGACCTCATCATAAATCTCAACATACTCTGCCTCAGGCTCCGGCGCAGGCTCTATGACTTCAGGTACAATTACAGGGTTATCGTCATTTACTATAGTAACGGATAGTTCATTGCCGTCTTCACCTGTACTGTTTTTGGCAGCACTCTCTGCGGCACTAAAGCCCGGCATTATATCATTTATGTCAAAATCACTCATGTCGCAGGCGCACAAAAAAAGCGCACTCACAGCAGATAAGAGCATTAAATATGCTGTTTTTATAAGAGCGGATGATTTTCTCATAAATAAACAATGTATTCCCATGCGGCGCGCAACATATTCCTTGTGCGGCCCTGCGCAAACTAAAAAAATGGGCCGGAGCAACTCCGACCCATTATCAAACCGTTAAATCGTAATTAGAATTTCGCTGTGGAAACTCTGACGCCGGGTCCCATTGTAGTTGCGAGCGTAATGCTCTTTAAATACTGACCCTTAAGTGCCGAGGGTTTAGCCTTAACGATTGCTTCCATAAGTGTATTGAAGTTCTCTGTAAGCTTCTCCTCTGAAAAGCTGGCCTTACCTACAGGTACATGAATGATGTTAGTCTTATCAAGTCTGTACTCAATCTTACCTGCTTTGATATCGTTAACTGCCTTGGTAACGTCCATTGTAACTGTTCCTGCCTTAGGGTTAGGCATAAGACCCTTAGGACCTAAAATCTTACCGAGACGGCCAACAACGCCCATCATATCGGGAGTTGCTACTACTACGTCAAAATCAAGCCAACCTTCGTTCTGAATCTTGGGGATAAGCTCGTCGCCGCCAACATAATCAGCACCTGCTGCCTCTGCCTCTGCTACCTTATCACCCTTGGCGAATACCAATACTCTTGTAACACGACCTGTTCCGTTGGGCAGAACAACTGCGCCACGGATCTGCTGCTCAGCATGACGTCCATCACAACCTGTGCGGATGTGAACCTCAACTGTCTCATCAAACTTTGCTGTAGCTGTCTTCTTAACTAATGCGATTGCTTCTGCAGGCTCGTAGTAGGTTGCGCGATCTACAAGCTTAGCTGCTTCTGCGAATTTCTTACCATGCTTCATTACGCTTCCTCCTACTCTTCTACTTTAACGCCCATTGATCTGGCTGTTCCTGCAATCATACTCATAGCTGCTTCGATTGATGCTGCATTAAGATCCGGCATCTTCATCTCTGCGATCTCGCGGCACTTCTCTTTGGAAAGAGTAGCTACCTTAGTCTTGTTGGGAACACCTGATCCGGACTTGATGTTGCATGCCTTCTTGATCAGTACTGCTGCAGGGGGAGTCTTTGTGATGAAAGAAAAGCTCCTGTCAGCATAAACTGTGATTACAACAGGGATGATAACGTCACCCTTGTCTGCTGTTCTGGCATTAAACTGCTTTGTGAACTCCACGATATTAACACCGTGCTGACCAAGTGCAGGTCCAACAGGGGGTGCAGGAGTTGCCTTGCCGGCAGGAATCTGCAGCTTAATGTAGCCTTGTACTTTTTTAGCCATAATTGCCTCCTAATAAAATGTGGTGGTGGCGGGGGTTATTCCCCTCCCACAGTTTAGGGAAGATCTGTATATGAGGGAGCATTAAGCACCCTCTATAAAGGAAAATCCTTAAACATCAATTAAAATGATTTGTTGATTTCATCAAAGCTGATCTCAACAGGCGTCTCACGCCCAAAGAGCTCTACCATGATGGTCGCAGTCTGCTTGCTCATATCCATACGCTGAACAACACCGACTGTATCCTTCCAAACTCCGGCAATAACCGAAACGGTATCGCCTTCCGTAAAGTTGATGAACACATTCTCAGTCTTGATCCCGAGAGGCTTCATCTCAGCTTCCGTTAAGGGCACGGGCTTGGATCCGGGTCCCACGAAGCCTGTAACGCCTCTGGTATTACGAACTACATACCAGGTAACGTCATTCATTACCATATTGATGAGTACATATCCGGGAAACATTTTCTTGGCAGATGTTTTGCGAACTCCGTTCTTAAGCTCGGTAACATCCTGCATGGGAACTCTGACTTCAAGGATAGTATCCTCTAAGTGTCTGTTCTCAATAGCCTTCTCGATATTGGCCTTAACCTTGTTCTCGTATCCGGAATAGGTATGCACTACGTACCAATTGGCGGTTGTATTAGTCTCTGCCATAATTACCTCTCCTTTTACAGTCCTGTCAGGAAGTTAATTCCATAATGAAGACATGTATCTATCAAAGCAATCAAGAGACCTACGATTATAGAAATAACGACTACCGCAATTGTCTCTTTGGTAACGTCCTCACGGCTCTCCCATGTGATTTTGCCAAACTCGCTCTTAAGTCCCTTAAACCAGTTCTTGACCTTATCACCAAAAGAAGCCTTTTCGTTCTTAGTATCTCCCATAGTCTTCTCCTTACCGTATGTTAATAACACAAGAGAAAATCATTATTTAGTCTCTTTGTGCAATGTATGTTTCTTGCAGAATCTGCAGTACTTCTTAGTCTCCATACGATCAGGATGAGTCTTCTTATCCTTCTTTGTGTCGTAGTTACGATTCTTGCATTCCGTGCAAGCAAGTGTTATTCTTGTACGCATAATTTCACCTCCGTCCATGCGGGCAGTTCAAATCTTTAAAGCAAAAAAATAAGACCGTCTTCCCGTCTCGCTTGAATAATATAGCATATGAGCGTTCTTAAGTCAACTCAAATTTATGAAAATCAAGACAATTAAATCCACAAAAATCAGAATGATTCATGACCATTAAATTTATGAAGATAAGGACGATTCTGTGCGGCTTAGAGTCTGACAAAATCGTCCTAATGGTTCAATTTTGATATTCATTTGATTTACCAGGGCCAATGTACTCACTTACACCGAAGCGCAGGACCTGTTCAAATACGCCTCCTGGCGTATTTGAGCGCCGAATTTGCGTCGCGTTAGCGACACTTTTCATCTGCAAATTCGTGCGCATCCCGCCGGAGGCTTTATCTCAGTCGGAGATTGGACCCCGACTGAGACAAAATTGACGCCCCTCCCTACGCTACGCTTAGAGGAAGGGGTCTTCTACGACTGAGATAAAAATTCCTACGACATAGGGCAAAACCGGTTGCCCTCATATTCGTCTCTTGGCAGGAACGGGAACATATCATCCATTGAAGGTGACACAATCCTGCCGTCAGGCAGCACCTTCGAGGAAAGTTTGGGCACGAAATTCTGCTCCGGATCCACAATAACGTTGCACAGCGCAGGCCCCTTTGAGGTAAATACAGCATCCACCGTACCTTTAAGATCCGGCTCATTATCCACTTCAAAATACTCAAAGCCAAAGGCTTTAGAGAGCTTTTCCCAATCCGGGAAGCCCACGCCCGTCTCTTCATCTATCCCCACGTAGGGCGGCTTCATAAGGTTGCGCTGGGTCTGCCTGATCGAATGATAGCCGTTGTTGTTAAGGATAAACAGCTTGACATTAAGCCCATTATAGGAGATGGTCTCAAGCTCCTGGATATTCATCATAACGCTTCCGTCCCCGTCGATACAGATAACCCTGTAATCTTCACTATCTGTCAAGGCGGATCCGCCATCAGCGCGCTCCCTTTTTGCCGCTGCTGCTCCAAGAGCCGCAGGCATGCCATAGCCCATGGCCGCGCAGCCCGCATTTGTGTACATCCTCTGTCCCTGCTTGATCTTAGCCCCGGCAAAAGACATAACGCAGGCGCTGCCGTTTCCGAGCGTCAGCACATCCGATTCATTCATCTGCTCGAAGATTTCATCAACGAACACATATGGGTTAAGAAGTTCCTCCCTCGTATCGTGATGGTACTCAGGCAACATAGCGGGGTATTTTTCCACCATCATGCGGCACCACAGGCGCCACTTCTCATGAGATCCGGGCACCGAATCGGTTGACATAACTTCGGGCCCCTGAATCTCCTTTTCGTCCCCGGCCAGCTTCAGCAAATCCTCAAGGAACGCCTTTAAGTCGCCCTCAAGAGGCATATCCGGTACGAACGTAGGCTTTTTAAGCTCCGCCGGATCTATATCAACCATGATCTTGTATGCGTTTTTCGCAAAATCATTCTTGTTATAGGTTATGGTCCTAATGGACATACGGCTTCCAAGAACCAGTATAAGATCGCAGTTTTGCACGATAAAGCTGCTGCCGCGGGTACCCTCGCGGCTGGGAGAGCCTGCATAGTAGGGATTATCATAGGCCACAAGATCCCCTGAATTCCAGGCAACAGCCACAGGTATCTTAAGAGTCTTAACAGCCTCTAAGAGCAGCTCCCCTGAGTCCGATAGCTGTATACCGCTTCCCGCAAATATAAGAGGAGCCTTTGCGGCCTTGATTTTCTCAAGAACCGTTCTTATGTCGCCCTCAGATACCCTGCGGGGCTCTATCGCATATCCTTCCGCTGCTGCATCAAAGTGCTTCTGTACGCTCTCATCAAAGGGAGCACCCTGTATATCAAGCGGCACGTCCAGCCATACAGGCCCCTTACGGCCGTTATTGGCAAGAAACCAGGCCTTCTCAAGATGATAGGAAACTTCAGTTTCATCGGTTATCATTACTGCGTATTTGGTCATGCAGGAGACAGAGTCTATAATATTAAATTCCTGATCTCCGAGCTGTCTTAAATCAAGTTCCGGCACGGACCACATCGTTGTCTCTCTCTTTACCTGCCCCGAGACAACAAACATCGGGATAGAATCCAGCCATCCGCCCATTACACCCGTGATCGCATTGGTGCCTCCCGGGCCGCTGGTTACGCATACCAGTGCGATTTTGCCTGTAAGGCGCGCGTAGCTCTCAGCAGCCACTGAGCAGCCCTGCTCATTGTGGTTGTAGATGCATTTAAGGCCCTCCTGGTGGCCAAAGGCATTATTCAAATGCATGGCGCCGCCGCCCGTAATCGTAAAATTGGTGCTCACACCGTGTTCCACCATAAATTTCGCAATATACTCTGCAATTTTCATATTATGTCAGTCTCCATTCGCTTAAAGTTGTATTGAATTGAAAAGTTTTCCTATACCAGTCTCTCCTCGATAAGCTTTTTGATTTTCGTCGAGCTGGTCTGCTCGGTGTAGGGGAAGAAGATGAGGTCAGAGCCGTTCTTTTCCAGGAACTCCTTTTCAGCAAGCCAGCTTCCGTTATTCATATAATCACTTCCCGAAAACTGGACGTCAAAATGATAGAGTCTGAAGGCATCTCTTGTGCCCGCATTCTCATAGGTGATTTCAACCGCCTCGTCTACATATCTGCAGGCGCGCACCATTTCAATCCTCTCATCAAAAGGCACGAAGGGGTTAGTCCGCTTATTCTTAATAACAGCTTCATCATTAACCACTCCGACTATTAAGTAACTGCACTGCTCCTTGGCGCGGCGCAGAAGATTTAAATGGCCAATATGGAATAAGTCAAACACTCCTGCAATATAGCCAACGTTGTAGGGTTTTCGGTCAGCACCCTGATTAATGGCAGCGTTTTCCGAATTATAGTCAGCGGCAGATCTTTTTACCTCATACACTCCGTTTGGATCAAAAACAGAAATATTCTTAACCCCTGCCTCTCTAAGCTGCTTTAGAACCGCTATATAATTCTTAATACAGATAATGATTTTATAAGAGGAAGGATTAAGCCCCTCAAGCTGCGAGGGTGCTGTTATCGTCTTGCCATACAGCTTTTGCCCCCACTTAGCCTCGTCATTGTCAATAAGCGCCTTAACATCATAAAAACGTCCATAAAGGCTTATAAATCTCTCTGCAAAATTGCCGGAGCCAAAGACATATAGATCCTTATTATCAAGCCCTGCAAAAATATCATCAAATAAAGCCCTGTATTCAGCAGGCGAATAATTCATCCTCTGCCGGTTTGCATTTATCATATCCTCTCTGGCGCAATGCTTCTCATAAAAAGGCGCCATTTCCTGTTCATGTTTTAATTCATTCATGAAATCACCAATGGCATGCCTCCAGCGGGATATATTATCAGAAAGCCCATATCTCTCCTCGAAAAACTCCCTTGGCAATAAATCATTTAAATCAGGATTTCCATGATATATAAGATCCACAAGGCGTGTTATAAGCGCCTTAGCCGGAAGATTGTCAATCACATACTCCTGGTCAAAAAACACCGGCTCATCATCCTTATATATGCAGTTAAGAAGTGCAAGATCCGGATACCCTTTCTTAAGAAGTATCTCTCCTGTCTCTTCTTCGATTATATTGTCAGAAGATTTAAGAATAATATTGCGAAATTCATCGACCTTGCTTATGAGAAAGTCAATATCTGCACGTTCTTTGCAGTTTGGATTATTTTCCGTGCAGTCTGAATCATTTTCTTTGCGTGGGATGTTATCTTCAGCAGTACTCTTCCGCTTAATTTGTTTCGCAAGGTCCCTAAAATATTCAATGCCGCACACGCCTTCTATAAAATCCGAAACAGCGCATAAAGGCTGAGGGATGCATATACCGGGTTCAGAAGCATCTGCATCACCCACAGCATAAGCTGCATATATTTTAACAGCAACATCTGTTATGGCAATTCCCCTGCTTTTTAGTTCCTCATGATTTTCTTTAAGGGAATATAGCAGCTGTCGCCCTTGTGGGAAAATCGCACGCTTAATGGCTTCTCCATTCTCTGTGATTTTAGTCACCATGGCATACTTATGTCCGCGATTCAGATTGATCGTGGCATGACAGAATTCACCGCAATCTGCCTCTGCCACAACGCGGCACTTAAGGATGTATGCATTTGCAAACTGATGGAACATGTTGTTTCGCATCAGCCTCCTTTGCAGCATATACTCATCGAGAAATATCGTGTCCGGAGAATTGTATAAAGGGAAAATCCTCGAAGAAATATCCTCGTTCGGAAGGATATCCTCTCTGTATAATAATTGCAGGGATTCAAGATTTGGAAATGCCGAATATTGAACGATATTTTTAAATCCGGCGTTTTTAAGCATCTCATCAATCTGAGCATGGTCAAACATCCGCCCGGGGAGCTTGGCCCTGTCATATTTATTAACTCTTCTGTAATCCTCAATGCTGTCAAAATTCCTGCCGGTATAAGGATCCTTATCACCGACAAAATAGCGAAGTCCCAGGGGGTTATTAAGCGCAAGATACAAGGTGCCGTTTGTCTTAAGATGCCTTGCTGCAGCACGGAGTAAGTCCAAAGGGTCAGTCACTCTTTCAATGCAATCGGTTATTACGATGGTATCATAAGTAAAATTTCTGTCACCGTTTCCATCCGCAAGATTATGGGCATCAGCTTCGTTTTCTGAAATGGTATTGACATCGGTTTCGTTTTTCGAAAGAGTGTTGGCATCAGCTTCGTTTTCTATCCACAGAACATCCGCCACCTTTGATATGTCAAAGGCGGCCTCAAGCGCAGTATGTAAGGTTGTGTGTGTGGTTTGTGCGGGGGAAGGTGTCATTCTGTTCTCCGGTAAATTTTCTTAACAATAAACAAAAATATCTGCATCTGATATGCCATACTCATTTATCTGCTTTTTCATTGGCACTGCGCTGTTTTTATTTGCTATTATAAATTTACAATGAGGGTATTGTTTTATAGCATCAGCCGGAAGCAAAATATCATATGCTCCTATCTTATCACCAATTCTTTCTGCTGAATTATCACAATAGCACATAATATTTTCAGAAGTCCATTCCAAAAGATTATAAAGTCTTCTTCCATATGAACCACTTCCGAATATAATGCAATCCGCTCCGTTTAAAAAATCGCTGATCTGTTGTTTTATTCCTTCATCATTTTCAAATTTAGTTTTTGCTAAATCAACATAATTTTTAAAATCGCTTATCATCATTTTCAGTCTGCAAAAACTATTGTCCGTTTCCGATCCCAAATACGCATTCTCTATACCTTGCATTTTATCGGAAACCCACAATAAATATGGAGTAATAAGCGGAGAGTTGCTATCAAAGCCCACCATTTTAAGCAGCTTATCTGTTTCGCACAAAAATGATGCGCACAGTCTTAATAACACCCGCTCAGATATAATTCCAAGTTCTTCTAAATAATTCCATTCATCCGTAACATACTTAAGAACATTCTTGTTCCACGTTGACGCTCCGGGTCTATTATATCTATAGCAATAACCGATTTCGTCAATATACATGGCTCTTTCGGCCTTTTCGTATACCTGCATTAAAAATCCTATATCCTGATAAGCAGCTCCCGGGGATTCATTAAGACGAATGTTGTTATTTATAATAAAATTCCGATCATATATTCCGGACCATATAGTGCAGTCACAGGTTGAAATTTTCTCATCCTCCGAGGGTATCAGAATACACCCGTAACGGTTTTTATCATCCCATATTCTGTTTTCACAATATCTGTATCCATTTTTTACCAGGCTGAATGATTGCCAATTCATTTTACAGTAATCAAGAGAATAAAGCCGGGCAGAATCATATAGTCTTTCATACATCCCGCAAGATATGCAGTCATCTGTCTCCAATATTGCAATATACTCACCGGAAGATGCGTCTATCCCACGATTTACCTGTGCACCGTAGCTCTTCTTCTCACTATTTATGATTTGTATTCTCCCATCACTATTGGCATATTTTTTCAGAATATCCGTAGTTCCATCAACAGAATTCGCATCTATGCATATTATTTCAATATCCTTAAGATTTTGAGACAATACACTATCCAAACATTTATCAATATACTCTACTACGTTATACGAAGGCATAATAATTGATATTTTAGCTTTCATAGCACCTCTTCCCAAAATTTCACTGCCGCTTCACGCGAATATTTCTCTTCTATCGTTTTTCTGGCACAATTTCCCATATTTTCAAGCATGGCCCTGTCGCATTGTAATTTCAAAAGAGAATCCACCAGCATATCAACATCACCTATATCAACAACAAAGCCATCTGCGCCATCTATAATGTCATCTTCAACACCTGATACGTTTGTCACTACAGGAACTGCACCTGCCGCCATAGCTTCGCATTGCGATATGCTATGGCCCTCATATTCCGAGCAGGAAATATAAACATCCTTATCCTCCCAAAAATTCATGATTTTATCATGCGGTATTGCTCCTATCATATCAACAGACTCATTTAAATTATATCTGCGGATCTCATGAATCATTTCAGCCGAATAATCTCCATCCCCCGCAATATAAAAGTGAATTTTCTCTGAGCGCTCCTTCGTCCTTCGAATTATTGCCAATAATAAATCACAGCGTTTTGCCGTTTTAGTTATTCTTCCTGCATATCCAACCCTGAGTTCTTCATCTGCATCCGCACAACTTCTGCATCTTTTTCCTGCGGACTCAATCTCCCATATGACCTTTTTGTATTTACAATTTGCATTGTTCTTTTCGAGCAAAGAGCCTATCCTATTACTCACATACAAATATGAATCTATGCAATCCATATACTTTCCGTATCCATTGTAATACGTCATATCATCACTATGCTGAGTAACAATTAAGTCTATTTCCGAAGGAAATGCCATCTTTGCAAGCACAGCAGCCCAGAGAAAATAACTGACAAAATTGCATACCAAAGCACACGGCTTTTCGCTGACAAAAATCAAAAGAATATTATTGATATAATCACAGAAGTTCTCCTGATTGTTATATTCTATTTTAGAAATCCCACAATCACTCATCTCTGCCGGTTTATCACCATTTACAATCAGGAAACATTTCTTACCTCTCTTATTAAGCAACAGTGATGAATTAACCGACCAGCTCTCAACTCCCCCCATTGCCATGCCATTTGACATATCAAAAAGTACTTTTTCGCTTGTCTTCTCCCTGCAGATACAATTACTATTACTGTTCGTATTATTCAAAATCCGGATAAAATTCGATTCAAGAAGCTGCAGCACAGATGATACACATATTATTTTATCATCGCTAACATTTAAATCCCTCAGTTGATTACGTATTTCGTCATTATTTTTTATCGCAATCAATATATAATCATATTTTAATTTCGAAATGCTATCCGGCGATGCAATCGGCACATTATAAAGCTCATTGCCCCAAAGATTATGGTCATTATCAATAACAGCCAGGGGGTGCATCCCAATAATTCGAAGTGTTTCAACAATTCTTCTTCCGATTTTTCCTGCTCCAAAAATAATAAATGCAGCCATATCCATCCTACGCAAATTTATATCCTATAATCCGACCAGTATATTTTCTCACCGGGTACACCCATTTGTTTTAGTTCCCACTCAATGTCTTCTTTATCAATCCCGTTAAGAACAGCAATAATAACCTGGTCATAACTCATTTTTGCAATCGAAGACGGAAGTTTTACCTCCGCAGGTTTCCCTTCAGTAACTCCATCAATCCAGGCAACGCATTTGATATCCGGGTTATTCTTAAGCTGCTCATATATGCATGTCCCTACTTTTCCGGCGCCATAAAGAACAACTTTCTTTCCTAATTCGCCTTCTTTAATGCGATACTTTTTTTGCGATATCGGATTCCTTTCATTACCGTTCTTAATACACCCGGCAATGTAATTTTTCATTTCATCATCGCATCTAAGCTGCGAATAGTATAGTGAATATCCATCATAATCTGTTCCATTAGTATTGCCGTTGTTATCTTCAAAAATGGATTTAGCCAGTTTTTTGTTCAATTTAGGCGCATATCGCACAATTCTATAGCCGTCATCCATCTCATTGCCAAACGGAATATCACACCACAATGTATCTCCCATCGCGAAAGATTCATCAAGCAGATAATCCACATATGCTCCGGCTATTCCTTCATCTTTCACATTCACAACATGATTTTGTGAAATTGCAGCTGAATATAATTCTGCAGTTTTTATCACCCCTGCAATATACTTATCATATCCAAATTCCTTTAGTGCACCATTTTCATCATCCCACAAAATCGGTTCAAATCTATCCCCTTGTTTTTCGTATCCAATAGTTTGACCATGAAGCGCACGGGTGAAGAATTCTATAATGTGTGAATTTTTCGAAGAAATTCCCCGATATGAATAGTAGTGGTGCCTTTTGTCATTAACATCATTTTCCAAAAAGTAATAGAATGAAATCAAATCACTGTCAGTAATAGTATCGACGATATTACATAGATTTTCTTGAGTTTTTCCGGTTCCGTGCACTTCCACAAAAGCAATTTTTGAGAAAACATCATTTATTTCCTGCTTAAGATATCCTATCAGCTGCTCTGTTCTGTCAGCTGCTCCGTTTTTTAAATCTTCCGCATTAATATCATTCATGGATTCATTCTTTAATGATATATTCCATGCTCTTCTTGATCCATACAGGTAAGAAGAAATGATTTTATCGGACGGTTTTAAAAGCACTTCAAATATCTTTTTCAGGAGAAATCCATCGCGTGCAACAAAATATACTCTCTCAATATTTAAGATTTTGCATTGTTTAATAAGCCATTCAGCATATGGAATAAGCAGTGCACTGCCTATTGTAGTGCCCATACGATATACTTCATCACAATTCCCGATGCGAGCATTTCGGGATGCTCCAATCAGCAGCTGATACTGCACGGAAGTTTCAGCCCCTTCAATTAATTGTTTTTCTTTAGGTGTTAATAAGCAAATATCATTTCGTAACGGAATAATTCCCTTCCTTTCAGCCTGAGTGCAATCGGAAAATTCATTATCCCCGATATGCGTCCATTGTTCATCATACAAATTCTCAAGCCTGCGAATCAGCGAATAAAGATGCCCCGTTGCCTTTGTCCGCCCGTATTTACTTGAAACATAAATCGGAATGTCCTCAAATGCAGGATGAATGCTTATAAGTATTTTTTTAATAACCGAATCAGGCAAATACATATCAGATAAAAGAATTATTTTGCAGCCGCTCTGCTTGATTTTCAGCAGTTCATCTATGTTCTCCTTAACTGCAACAGTATTATTTATTTCAGTTTCAATTTCGAGTTCAATTAAGGCATCTGTTTCTGAATCACTCAGAGGAATCATCATGCGAATAACATCATAAATTTCCGAAAGAGAAATCTCTTCTTTTTTATCTGATATATATAATCTTCTGGCACTTTCTTCCGCAGCTGCTCTGACATCAAAAAAAGAAGCCTGCATCTTTTCGTTAATCGATAAATACATGGCTTCATTTTCTATTCGATTCTGCATAAGCGCAAAAATACCCTTAGGTGTAGCAGTTGTCCGTGTAATTAATGTATCGTAAACGTCAAAGGAGTAAATCATATTATTTTCGATTCCTTTTTAATATTCTCAGAAATTGATTCACCGCATCTACTTCAAATACGCCTCCTGGCGTATTTGGCGCCGAATTTGCGTTGCCTTGGCAACATATTCCTCTGCAAATTCGTGCGCATCCTGCCGGATAAGTGAAGCAACAAATCTTTGATTTGTGTAGCTGAACTTATGCATAGCAGGCTTTAACTCAGTCGGAGATTGGCTCCCCGACTGAGTTAAAATCCCAGTTCTCCATGCAAGCGCAATAGAGGAAATCTGTTACCATATAATTGTTCAATTGTTTGAACCATATCCTCTTCATACTTCTTCGAGGCTGTAAATATTACAGATATATTAGATTCCATCAGATTTTTGACATTGTATATAATTCTTCTGTCCCCGGCATTTAGCGTACCGTTTTCTTCATCGGAATCGATATAAACAAAAGACGCCTTTATGTCTTCCAAATAAGAATCGCAAAAATGAATAAAACGATGCGCATATTGTCCTTTTCCGTATAAGCCTATCACAGCGTTCGAATCATCTAACCATTTCCCCGCTGATTTGCGTATATTTTTTGTAATCATTGCAATTATCTTACATGCAGATTCAGAATATGCAACACCATCATACATTTGTGCAAATTTCGCAGTTAAAGCGGACAGCCTGTTATTACCGGATTGCATTGATAATTCCATTGCAAAACTTTCAATATCCGAAATCAGATTCCAATCGCATTTGCTTTTCTTTATTGAGGCGAATTGCGTATATGCCATAATCAGCAATTGATATGCAATCTCATCGAAAATCACACTCTCTGCTATTGGCCTTCCCACTCCGAGTTCATGCGTTTTAAATGCTATTTCATATAAATCCATACCCTCTTTAGCATTAAAATCCACATTTGTAAGAGAACCTATACGGTATCTTCGATGATATAATTTCTCCGGGAGGTAAACAACTCTTTGAGCATAGCTCATCGACCGACAGTGAAATTCGTTATCTTCATGGATTATGATATCAGATAAAAATAAAAGATTATTATCGAGCAAAAAATCTTTCCGAAAAAACATCAGCCACGCCACAGGACACTGATATTTTAAATAATAATTCGTGATATACTGCATTCCCGTAAGGACCTTGCCATGAGGGAGAATATCTTTGCGATCATACTCATCTGCATACTCCGTTGTCCCATCGGTAAATGCATCATTATCAAACAGCACAATTTCCGCATCTTCTTTTTCAGCAGCAGCATAGCACTTCATAAGTAAATTGGGATCAATAAAATCGTCCGAATCAAGAAAATAAATATATCTCCCGCTTGCTCTGCGCAAGCCGACATTTCTAGCCTCACTCAGTCCCTTATTATCCTGTGTAACAACGTGAAAATTGTTATATTTGATTTTGTATTTTTCAAGAATACCCTCGCTCCCATCAGTTGATCCATCATTAATTGCAATAATCTCAAATGTATTTATTGTCTGCGTAAGGACGCTCTGTATACACTGATTTAAATAAGGTTCTGTATTGTACACCGGGATAATAACCGAAACAAGGACTTCATTCTCGGATTTCATGTGAGATTCCCCTTTTTTAATCAATATCAAGCATTATCAAGCAGTATTTCGTCAATGATTTTCTCCAAAGATATAAATTTGTACTGTTTTTTGCTATCATAATACAATTGCAATTTTTCAGAGACATATCCGGGGATAACAATAATATATGCGTCTTCCATGGTAAGTTCATCAGGCTCTTTTACCTGAATATCCTCATAAGCATCAAATTTTGGTTTTGATACTATGATTGAATTTATGTGAATTTCACACCTTCTAAGTTCCCCTACCAATAATCTGCATATCTCACCGCTTCCCCATATTGATACGCAATTAATCTGTCTATCCGAAAAAAATTCCGAAATACATCTGCCGCTTAAAACAAGTTGTAACCATTTTTGAAGCAATGTCCTGTAATATTTATTCTTGTATTCTGCTGAATACCATTCATAATATCTTTCATATTCCGTTCGGCATTCGTCATAAATTTCAGGCGTTGTCGGAAATAAATATTTACAGTTTCTATCCTCATTGTACTCCGCAGTTTTCTCTGGGACACCATTGCCATGTTCTCCCGAAAAATCATTGCCGATATTGTGAATCAATGACTTTCTTGCGCTAATGCATATACCATGATTTTCAATGATTATAAGCCCCCAAAAGGTTGCCCAGGAATTGCATCTTCCATAAATATTGCCCACAAAATAAGATTCAAGATCTGACCCCCATGTTTTAAGTTCACGATAATTAAATTCATTTGACAATATACGTCTCAGTATCCCATAATCAAAAGACATTTGATTCCATCGGTTACGCCACGTTGCCCATCCACACGACTCGACACGCCGCGTTGCAAACACATCATATCCATCTTTCGGAATATGAACATCCGGAACCCATCCATTTATCGAATACACCGATTCATTATTTTTATAGAATAACAACCCTTGATTACAAAAATTGATAAAATCAGGAACCGGGACGCAATCATCTTCTAATACAATTACCGCATCGTATTCCTTAAGTGCGTAATTTACACCCTCATATATTGATTTTGCCAAGCCCTTATTTTCTTCACTTATCAAAACCTGTGTCGGGCAAAAGTTCTGATCCCGAATTAACGTACTTACATTATCCCACTCAGCAGAATCCGTACTTTCTCTTTTCCCATCCTGAAAAATATAAAGCATTTCCGGAAGTACGGTATTTTGCATTAAGCCCTCAAGTACACATTTTGTGTGCTTATACCTGCTATATGTAAATAATACTGTTGCAATTTTCACGAAATCAGCCCCCGGGTTACACTCAGCATTTCTATAAGTCAACTGTTAAATGCAAATTCTAAAATAACAACTTCCTTCAAGCAAATAAGTCATAAAGATAGTAGTTCATTTCATTATGCACTTCATCCATATCATCATCTCGATAGTGCATTATATTTAAAAACAAATCTCTGTTTTCTTTCAAATTCGGCTCCTGCAGTATTTCGCTTACTGTTTTGATATATTTCTTATATACATATGCCATCGCAGTTTGCGGTATTCTATAGGCTTTTGGCGCCAGCCGGACAACTCCCTTATCAAAAAATCTCAATCCATGGAAATGATAAAATACAAGTTTTTCTCTCATACCGGTCACGCGTTCTGTTAATAACACTTCGTCTCCCTCTTTACAGAAAGAATAATCATCTGCATTCCACGGTGCAACTCCTCCGCCTATGCACCGCATTTCATGAACTCCATCGAATCTTTCCATCCAATCAGACAAATACGTCTGGTCACCGCAATGCCCCGTCTCAGAATCAGTTCCGCAATACTCAATGCACTTCTTCGACCACCAGCTTATTATTTTCCTTCCGTTTTCGGTATTCTTAACCGGAACGAACTGAACGCAATATTTTCCGGAAGTATTTGTCTGATCACAATAATCCGAAAATCTATGCTCAGTAATCAATACATCTTCGTTGTCAGACATCTCACTAAATATCGGCCTGGGATCAGAGAAAAACATTAAGTCAGAATCAAGATATGTACATATTTTCTCATTATAATGATCAAAAATATAGAGAATCGATTTGGGGGTAGCAGTCCAGCAATACTCATTAAAATTTCGTTTTTTCTTAATCTGCAATAATTCCTCATCTTCGAATTCATCAAGCGAAATAATAATTGTGTTTTTCAAATTCAACTTTTCAAGTGTTGAGCAGCACAGCTCATCAAATGCAATTATATAAAGCTTGAAATCATCACAACATTCGCAGAGAGATTTGTGCAGTACGATTCCTCTCATCAAATATTTCGAATCAAATAAAGTGACAAAAACATTATTCATACTCACATACTTCATTTGGATAAAAATCACTCATTTTTATCCAGTCCTCCAAAAACAAATAGTTGACCTTATAATTCCGCAAAATATCCTCTATTTCAGTGTTTCGTTGAATAATTGCAACAATCACAGTTACATTTTCAAGTTCTTTAAGTATGTCAATTTTTTTTATATCATATCCATGTATTATTTTACCGGTTTTGTTTGGATCACTGTCAATAAATCCGCAAATATCTATATCATTCCGAATAAATGCATCAAGAATACGGTTTCCCCATATTCCCGCACCCCACAAAAACAGTTTATCAGCAGATTCTCGTTTAAATATGTCAAACATATGCCTATCATCATGTTCAAGATGTTCTCTGAATCCCGCCACATTAAGTGCATATTTATTTTCTCTTGCAACTCTGTCAGTATCGGGAGCAAATTGCGCATAGGAATTTGACACTTTAGCAGCTTCAATAGCAGTCCTTGCAAAATCCGTGCAGCTAATTCCACCGCTTCTAAAATAAGCAAGGTACTCATCTATATACTTAAATTTTCTTCCTCGCGCATAACATTTTAAAAGAAAATCATAGTCAGCTGCTATTTTATATGTTTCATTAAATGTACCTTCGGCCGCATAAACATCTCTCCTTACAAATGTTGCCGGGTGAAACAGACACATATGAACCCAAAGGTCACTCAGGGAGCACGGTTTTTTCTTTTTTCTTATCTCTCCATCAGGATCAGCCGAATAAATATTACCATATACAATGTCCGCATCTTCGAATGCATTTATGACAGTTTTTATTGCATCCTTATCATACCAGTCGTCCGCATTAAGAATTCCTATAACGTCACCCGTGGCTAATGACAGCCCTTTATTCATGGCATTGTATAATCCCGTATCACTCTCGCTTATATATTCAGCGATATATTGCGAATACTTCTCTATAATGCATTTTGTTCCATCTGTAGAATTACCGTCGATAATTATATATTCGATATCATCAATTCCATACGATTGCTCTATGACGCTTAAAATTGTCCGCTCTATTGTTTTTTCTGCATTTAGGCATACCGTAATAATGGTAACTTTCATCACAACGCTCCGATATTTCACTGCTTTCACCCATCCCTATAGGGCATGAGGCATATTGGGCCAAGATATAACTGTCCTAAATCTATATCGGATGAATCGCTTAAATAATCAACAGCGTTGTGGGAAATGGGACACTGCTATGTTCCTTAGTATCCTTATCGTAGCTGATGCCTACAATTATTGTCTCGCCGCTATAACTGTCATCTGCCCTGTATCCCCTGATCACATCAAATTCCCCATATTCGGGAAGAAAATTGTCAAAAATATACCGTCTCACCGGGTGTCATTTCAGGCTCTCCATAACCTTCATGCTGATCAGTTTCCTTGCCTGCTCATAGGTGACCTGAGTGTTGAATTCCTTCTCCAGCTCTTCCTTAAGGCACAGCTCCTGCTCCTTATAGAAGGGATAATCATGGGAGGAGGCTTCCTTCACCGGCGTCATGTAATTCTCACCGTATTTAACAGTAAGAATCTCCTCTTACCCAGCCAGAATGGGAATGGTCGTATTCTCAAAGGGCATCTCGACCGGCTCCGCGTATCGGTATGAGCACTTATGGTCTGTCCTTTAGACCATTTGCTCTGCATAAGTTCGACTACGAAAATCATAGATTTTCTGTCTCACTTAACGTGCGATCCATGCAAATGTACTAGTCTGTCCGGAGCCAAAGGCGAACGGAGAGATGTAGTACATTGTATGAGACTGATACGTGTATCCCTCGCCATGAAGTCTCTAACAATGCTCTCTGTATTATCGTCAGAGCCATCATTTATGCATATCAGTTCAAAATCATCATATGCCTGCGCCAGCACAGATTCTATTGCTTCATTAAGAAACCGTTCCGCATTATAAAGCGGCATTATTATTGAAATCATTGTTTCTCTCTCTAAACTCCCCGAACTTCACAGACCTACACCAGCTGACTCTACACCATAACATGTGGTTGCCGCAACCTCGATATACCAATATTTGTGCCTTGCAGATTCAATGCAATTGAATTTATGTCATTTTGCCGCCGGCAGACCGAGAGGCTGTGTCGCCTTTAAATTACTGTGCCTTGGCGGACAGGCTCTGGGCCTGGATGTCCAAGATCTCCTGGAGGGGGATTGCGAGAAATTCTGCTATCTGCTCCGGGGTTCTGCCGTTCGCAAATGCGTCAAGGATCAAGGCAGATTTTCCTTCTTTTATTCCTTCTTTTATTCCTTCTTTTATTCCTTCTTTTATTCCTTCTTTTATTCCTTCTTTTAATCCCTCTTCTTTTCCTTCTCTTCTGCCTTCCTCAAGCGCATCCCTCCGGGTCATTTCTTCCCTGTGTTCGAATGTCATATCAAGTGTCATGGCTTTTAATACCTCCGGTCTGCGTTCCCGCAGGAAATCTTCAAGGATGTGATTGGCGATACACCAGTCGATGGCTGTGGCTATCGGGCTATCGATGTCTGATGATTCACATGCCCTGATTTTATCAATGAATGTCATATATTCGTTAAGAACAGAGCATCTGCCGAGAATGTCTGTACCTTTATCGCTATTTGTGCCATATTCCCTGTCAGAATCGTTATCGTGATTTTTTTCATGGTTCGTGTCATGATTAATATTATAAACTGTGCATATAAGTTCTATCTCCGGATTCTCTATCTTCTTCTCAAACAGATCTGAGAGCTTAAGAATTTCTACTGCAGGTCTGCTCTCACTTCCATTATAGAATACTGCGAATCTGGGAACAGGGATGCTGACCTTGGTCCTTCCGTACAGATTCCGGTCCTTAACTATGGGCTTTATAAGCTCCGTCAGATAGATAAGTAATCTCAGCGGAATGTTGGGACTGTAGGTACTCTGATGCTCATAGATATTCAGATCCATTCCCACAATAAATGCAGCATCGTTTCTGATCGTAAGGGAGATCCCTTTTTCCAGGGTTTTCATCTCCACCAGTTCTGCGTCCTGATAGTTTGAATTATTTAAAGCATTGTAAACTTCCAGGGCATTGTTCTTATCCTCCATAAGCATGGAGAATACATCACTTTTTACTTCTCGATTTTCTGCCATATATTTTCCTCCTGTAGACAGATGGTGCAGGAGGGGCATGTATTTGTTCCGAAACAGTCTGAGTATGTTCGGAACCGGCACACATTCAGTCACAACTGGCAATTCAGCTCATATCCTCCTGCCGTTATTCAGTTACTTAAGCAGGTGATATCTTCCGTGCGAATGCACTGTGCCGAAATGAGATGGCCGAAATGATGTCGACGAGCTTATAAAATTGAATTTATTGTATTTGATTTTCTGCGGGATTGCAAGAAATTTAAGCTACTGTGCCTTGGCAGACAGGCACTGGGCCTGGATGTCCAGGATCTCCTGGAGGGGAATTCCCAGCACAGCCGCTATCTGCTCAGGAGTGCTGCCGTTTGCAATGGCCCCGAGGATTAAATAAAGTACATCAAAAGCCAAGGGAAGCAGGATCCCGCCTATGATAAACGAAAGATTATATTTATGAAATCTCTCACACCTTCTCCAAAAGCAGCTCTATGTCACAATTCATCGTCCTGGATAGCGCTATCATATAGTCCACATTGGCATGGTTGATGTTCTTCTGTCTCTGTTCATACTGCTGTATGGTCTTAAGCGGGATTCCCGTCATATCCGCCAGCGACTTCTGGCTCAGTCCCAGCTGCTTTCTCATGGTCTGAAGCCTCGTCTCTGGATGGGCCTTCCTGTAAGATCTTCTCATGCTGTCGCAGAACTGTTCTATATCCATCTCATGATATTTCTCATACATAAGGAACACACTGCCAATACTGCAGTAGTCATTAATCTCCTTAAATGTCAGCGCAGTATCCCATTGATAATACGCCAGCGCCCAACCGGTCCAGAATTCAGGACTTCTGTCCATGTTAAAATCAATAAACCTGTCCATTTCCGACTGCTTGAGTTCTTCGTGCCCCGTCACCTCATAGGCAAGCTCGATGCCGGACATGCCCATGACCGTACGGGAGTCACCGGTCTCAACCCTTCTGGGGAAATCAGACCCCAGAAAAATACCGTAAAGTTTGGAAAGTTCATACCCCAGACCGTTTACGCCAAAATCAAGCATTCCCGCCATCAGTTCCTGCGCCACATGTACTATGTTCCTATCATATGCGTATGTCATCAGCCTTCAGCTCCTTATCGAGGATTGTGAATATATATGTGTCGTTCCTGTTAAATGTCCTCTTGTCAAGGTTAAAATACATCTCCCTGGCCTCTCTGTCACGCATTTCCTTCCGAGGGTACCATACAGACGCTGACGCTGCCTCGCTCCCCGTATATCTTATCATATTAAATGCTTTTCTGCTCTTAAGAACTATCTGCTCGCCCAGTTTCCCATAAAACATAGCTTCACTGAGCTGTTCAAGAGAAATTGTATTATTAAGGAAATCCTGCGCAAATGAGAAATAGCTGTCATCTGCCCTGTATCCCCTGATCACATCAAATCCCCCATATTCAGGAAGAAAATTGTCAAAAATATACCGTCTCCCCTCCTTCGCAATCGGAGAATTGACCTTGAAGCTGCGGTTCTCCAGCAAAACAGCCATCCAGCTGAGTATAGGGCAATCAGCCGTCATAAGGTTAAGTACTGACAATCCATTGATATCAAGTTCATAGCTATTAGAGTATCCGTCTCTGTTCTCTCCAACGGCCCACTCCATGGATAGATCAGCATCTTCAGTGCAGTAAAATCCCATTCCATAATCATTATGAGGTTTCCCTGCTCCGAACACAGGCTTATCTATTACATTTTCCGATCCATGATACAACTGCATAAAAAATCCTCCTCAAGGGGTACACCATGATTGTACTCCCAGAGGAGGACTGTGTCAAGCGCTTTTTTCGAAAAAATGTTCGATTTTCACATCTTCTTGATCAAAACTTCCTTCCCGTCAAAACCGAAGCCGTGGCTGATTATGTTATCCGCAGCAATTCCGCCGGCAATCAGTTCCCTGTCATACATTCTGTCCCGTATCTGCATCAGTGCACTGTCGCAGGTTGTCTGGGAAAATGATAGGCAAACGACCTCCGCGGATATCATTTCAGGCTCTCCATAACCTTCATGCTGATGAGTTCCCTTACCTGCTCATAGGTGACCTGAGTATTAAATTCCTTCTCCACCTCTTCCTTAAGGCACAGCTCCTGCTCCTTATAGAAAGGATAATCGTGGGAGGAGGCGCCCTTCACCGGCGTCATATAGTTCTCACCGTATTTGATCGTGAGGATCTCCTCATACCCAGCCGGAACGGGGATGGTCGTATTCTCAAAGGGCATCTCGACCGGCTCCGCGTAGGATGACTTCCTGATGCGGTATTCCCTGGGCCATCCCATGGCAAAATCAATCATGGAGCACACTTCGTCCGAATCCTTAGGGCCATAAATGGCCGACAGCTCATCCACTATTTTCTTGAATTCATGGACCAGATTATTGTTGTAATCGATCTTAAATCCGGTCAGTTCTTCCAGCTGATGGGCAAGATCAAGTTCCTCCTTATTATACGGCGCACAGGGGCTGATACTGTATGCAGCAGTCATGGCATAATTAATATTTCTGTTCTGCTCTTGTGATTTTGCCGCATCGCGGGGTATATAATCGATTGGAAATATGTCGATACCCACTACGAAAGGGCAGGCGTGGAATTTGTTAAGATAGTCCCTATCAAAATTCATATGCCGACCCGTTATAATGCGGGCCTTGACATTATCATGTCCCGGATCATTATAAAGGCTCTTAAGCTCATAGCAGGGCAGCAGCTCCTTAGGGGCTATCCGAAGGAACTTTTCATAATCGTCCCTCATCATGCATACATCCAGATCATCATCCCAGGGGATGAAACCTTTATGCCTTGCGGCGCCAAGCAGCGTCCCCCAGTCGGCGAAGAACTTAAGATTGTGATTGCCGCAGATGCGCCTTATCTCCTCGAGGACCTCTATCTGGGCCGCCCAGGCACGCTTCATCTGCTCTTCCACATAAAAACCGTCTATAATCTCTCCCTTAAAATATGATTCCTCAAAATTCATCCGATCCCTCCCATAAAAGTTCTTCCGGTCCTATAATTCTGCCGCCGCATGCCGCAAGCTTATCTTCTACGGCTTTTGTAGCGCTGCTTTTAAGAAACAGGATATATCTTCTATCGGATATTTCGCTCATAATGTCCGAAGCCGAAATCAAATCCTCCCACTCCCGTAGGTCAAAAGCCTGGTTTCTGTATTTGCACTCGCCAAAAATCGCTTTCTTTTCTTTTTTATTTATAACAAGGATATCTATGTCGTCTTGGCATTTTTTCACCGGATTGCTGCCCCACCAGCGTCCTATAGCTGTCGGCGTAAAATCTATGTCGCCCCTTCGAATGCATCTTTTCATAAATTCAGTGCAGATACCTTCAAATATATTCCCCATATAGTCTGAGATTTCGCTCATGATTTTATCGGCAACTGCATACTCGTCCATTAAGGCATGTATATTTCTTCCGCCAAAAATAAATCTATACCAAAAATTATAATAATTATCGCTGATTCTGTATATTGATTTTCTCGATGTGGGCTTCTCTGTGCAGGGAATAATCCGATCAACCAGTCGTATATTCTTAAGCGTTTCCATGTATTTATTGCACTTTGAAGAATCTACTTTGATTTTTGCGGCAATATCATTTAAGCCGGAGGCACCGCATGCAATTGCTTCGAGTATACTATTATACATGGCAGGTTCTCTAAGCTCCTGCCTAAGCAGAAATTGCGGTTCATCGCTTAAGAACGCACCCTGGCGGACTATCTGTCTGGCAATGTTCTCTCTTAAGCTTTTTGTGTAATCAAACTGAAGCAGATAGCAGGGGATTCCACCCAAAATACCGTAGGTTACCAATTTATCCTCTGTTGAATATTCCCCCATAAATCGGGCGCTGTCATAATAATCAAAGGGTCTAACCTCCATGCTATAGGTTCTGCGCCCGTAAAGAGGGCTTTTGTGCCCCATGACCTCATTTTCCATGAAACTCACACTGCTGCCGCACAGTATAAGAAATATGTTCCTATTCTTCATCTCATGGTCTATAACATGCTGCAGTGCGCTTTTTACTGCCGAATTAGGTCCTGCAATAAAGGGAAACTCATCAATAATGACAGTCACACGCCGCTCGGCCGTTTTAGCGGCGATATATCCAAAAGCCTTATCCCAGCTTGTAAATGGCGCGTAGTAATCCTCCGAAAAATAATCATATATTCTCTCTGAAAATTCCATGAGGTTTAGTTCGTCATTTTTTTCCTGGGCAGAAAAGAAAAGCACCTGGTGCTTATGCGCAAACTGAACAAGCAGCTCAGTCTTGCCCACCCTGCGCCGTCCATACATAACTAAAAATTCAAATTTAGCAGAACTGTAAAGTTCCTCTAATGTGTTTAATTCATTTTCTCTTGCGATAAACATATGCGGTCCTCTTTATGGTTATTCCTTTCGCCGCCTCGGCGATAATCGAGTCGGAAGGGAATAAATTTCATTATGCGCCCCTGCACATAAACAATTAAGGGAATTGCGATTATTATAATCGTAATTCCCTTAATTTGCAAGAGTGCTGGCAGCAATCACTCTGGAGCTGTCAACGTCATTTATCATTTCTTTCACAAGTGACTGTTCAATCCATTCATCCATGAAGAAAATACAATTATGATTCTCTTTAATAATGCTTTTCCAGTTTAAGGCATCCAACACCAGCAGTTTCGTATCGGCGTCAATATCCACGCCGGAGCTTTCCCTGTCAATAGCATACGCCAAAATCATATCTATAAGGGTAGTCTTCCCTGTGGCGCTATTTCCCTTTACAACTGTAATATTCCGCTTTATGTCAAATTCAAATCGTATTCTGTTATTTTGGACAATTATATGATGCTTGCCTCGCAATTTCTTCTCCTCTGTCAAAGCACATTTATTTCACCCCATAATATGCAGTTGCCGCAACATAGAAGGCCTTTCCGGCAGACCGTCACCGGAGTTTGAAGCTTAATGGGGTCATACCCCTATAACTTTAAGAAATATGTTCCTATTCTTCATCTCATGGTCTATAACATGCTGCAGTGCGCTTTTTACTGCCGAATCAGGTCCTGTATATTTGCCTTCCTCACACTGATGATCAGACAGTAGGATGCAATGTAAGTGCGTCGAAGTCAACCATTCTCATTGATACTTCTGCGATATTGTCAAACCCAAGTTCTTCTGCCTTTTGATTCATTTCCTGCCTATATATTTCATCCTTGGCGCAAATCACAACGGTAGCGCTGTTTTTATATGATGCATATTGGGAAATCGGCACGACCTTAAAGCCTCTTGCCGTACCTGTAAGTTCCTCATAAGTTGACGCAAACCCCAATATTTTAATACTACTTAAGCCTTCGGCAAAATCATAAAACTGTTTTCCAAATGCGCCCGCCCCATATATTATCAAATATTCCCGCTTAGATAACTTCTCTTTTAGTTTGCTTACATATTTACGATGCAGCTGCACATAATCCCGAATAGCTTCATCACTGTAATTGTTATCAAAATAAGCGCGTCCTGCATCATCGATTATGCAGGATCTAAATTCATCAAGCAGTGCTTTTACTGCAGATTTTTCCAAAATAAGCCGGGCTATTATACTGTTTTTTGAGGTCCCGCATACCTTATTTATCAGTGCATAATTCTGAATATTCATAAGGCCATTTTTATTTGCGATTTTCATTATATCAAGAAGGGCATTTAATTCATCTAAAGCATCTTTTGTCCTATCAATTACCTTGTCGAATTCTCTGTAAACGTATACGCACTTATTGCTCACCCATATCCTCTTGGCAATGCTCTCCGCCGTAAATTGAAACACCTGATCTGCTCCCCTTTTATACTTAGGAAAGGTTATATTATTGCTGCATATAAGTTCTCTTGCATATATAAAAGCAGTGAAGTATGAATCAACCCCATGCTCACAAAATTGTATGACCATCTCATCCTCATCATATATTGGAAAATTCTGTTTAAGCGATATTACTCCATTTATATCTCTATATATTGCTCCTCTTGCCATTAATACATTATTCTTCTTGGCATTGACATATAAATATTCAAGAACATCCGGCGCAGGATAATAGTCATCGGAATCCATAAAAGCAATATATTCACCGGATGCAGCCGCAAGTCCTGCATTCCTTGCTCCGCCTTCTCCCAGTCTGTTCTGTGTAATTACGATAACCTTGTTATTTTTAGACGCATAATCCCTAAGAATATCTTTAGTGCCATCCGTCGACCCATCGTCAATGCATAATATCTCAATTTCTTCAAGTGTTTGACACAAAACACTGTCAAGGCACTCGCTAAGATACTGCTCCATATTGTATATGGGAATAATTACGCTTATCTTAATCATGTTCCATCCCCGCGCTCTTCCATTTGCGATATTCCATACACATGAAAGAAACAAAATCAATTGCCTAATACAAGTCCTAAATACCGCTCTTCGATTCTTCCGATTTCATTTAGGGATGAAAATCTTGCATCCAGGCGGCATCTTCTGTCATTTTTGTCATTCATACAACGTGCAATTGCATTCTCCCACTCATCATATTCAAGCGAAATGCGCATCACATTTTCATCTATTTCAATTTCTTCCGTTATTGTATCTGCACATATACATGTTAGCCCTACCGCCAATGCTTCAAGTACCACTTTGGGAAATCCTTCATATAATGACGGCAGAACAAAAAGATCCATTGCCTGATAATATTCTCTTGGATCTTTGCATTCACCAGTCCATATTATTGAATCAGATATTCCAAGCTCTTCAGCTTCTTTTTCTAATTCATCTTTAAGCTGTCCGCCGCCCACTATCATCAGGCAAATCTTAGAATTCAGTTTAAGCAATCCCGGCATCAGGCGAAGCAAAAATAACTGATTTTTTTGCGGAACCAGGCGACCAACTGTCCCAATTATATAACTATCCTGCGCGCACAAACAATCTCTTGATTTTTCACGAACCTCTTCGTTAAATGTAAATCGTTTTTCGTCTATAGTCGGATAGGTTACAAAAGCATTTTGATCCGTAATTCTTTCGCCAAACAGCCATTTCTTTGCTGCATACGAGCATGCCCAGAAATCATCTGCCATTGATAAATCGATGCTCTCCCGCATGCGATAATGTTCATTTACCGCATTTAACGCATCATGCTCGTTCATATATTTACCGATTCCGGTATTATGCGAGTGAATAATGATTTTTGTACTGCCTCTTTTAGCAGTGAGTTCCTCCATCTGATATCCGTTCCAAAAGCCCGTATGCAGATGAACAATATCATAATCCTCATCAAGTATCCTATTCCATTCCTTGGCAAAACGTTCTTGATCTTCCGAAGGATAGCAAGGTAAATAATGCATCTTAAAACAATTCTCACCATCCGTAATTTTATAATCTACAGACTTGGAGAATGTTGCAAAATCAAACTGAAAACGGCTCTTATCTATAGATTCCCAAAGTCCAAAAATATATCTGGTCCTTCCGCCCATTGTCGATGAGACAGTAGCATGCAGTACCTTAATCTTTTTATTAATCATTTTTTGATTTTCCATTATGTGATATATCCCTATATGCCAACCAGCTATCAGCTATTTGTTCTTTTGTGAAAATCATATTCCCGTTTTGATTCGTAGTTGAATAATTATCACAGAGTTTGCATTTTTCGATATTCTGTCGTGTTTTTCTTATACCATTATCAGAACGGATATGTGCATACGCCGAACTGTTCCACGCATCAGAAATGCTCGTCTTTGCAAGGTCACCCATCGTATATTCCCCAAGCGGATCATTGCAGCAAAGCGACAGCTTTCCGTCCGGCCGCACTATCATCTGCGTAAACGGCAGAATGCAGGGCGCCTGCGGACGATAGATTACATGTCTGTTTTTAGATCCGCCGCCACGATTATTACGAATGGCGCTTCTGTTAATTGTTTGAATCATAACTTTATCACATAGCTCATTTTTCTCACAATAATCCAATATTTCCAAAATATTATCCGAAAAGACCGCTTCTTCAGAATCATAATACAAGTCCAGACACATAAAATCCAATACATTGATTATTCTTCTGAACATCTCCAAGTCCAATAATGACCCATTTGTGAAAATGTACAAAAACGCATTTAGCAATTCATACCTTGCATATTCGGCAAATTCTACAGTGCGAGAGTCTAAAAAGGGTTCATTATTCGAATATAAGGCCACCCTTCCGGAATAGTTCAAGTCCTTCAGCTGGCTGATAATTTTATAAAACAGTTCCTCGCTCATCTTTGTTATCAAGCGCGTATCATCATATCTGTTTACAGGACAGAATGAGCAGCTTCCATTGCATCTGTTTATTGTTTCAATTTCAATTCCTTCAAAAATCGGAAAATCCTCTTTTTCTGATATTTCATCTATTCGCTTTCCGATTTTAATAGTCATTAAGGCATCCAGTTCTTCCTTTCTGCCACACATAACCTCTTTCTCGTATTGCTCCGGAAGAACCCTCATCATATGAGCATCTATTGTATTTTTCAGATTTTCGCTGATGCTGTAAATAGTGCCCTGACCGTCATACTGATTTTCTATTAAACGTCCCTTCTCTTCCTTTTCGGCAATGATCACGGGACCACGAAAATCATAATCTAAAAATCTTACCGGAATATCCCATTTTAATATCTCATGGCTTTCATTCCCGAATATATATATATATATATTCTCAGCAGCAACTTGTTTATATTGCAAATATAAATATATAAGTTTGGCAATCCAGCCTGTACCTAATATCGCAATTTTTTTCTCAGTATTAATGATATTATCAAAGCACTCAATTTTATTTAATAACATAACTTATTCCTATAATCAGAAACATCCATCTGCAATATATTCATCCGCAAATCTGCCTTATGTATTCAGTAACCGCTTCGGCAGCCTTTCCTTTTTCGCAGACACCATTTTTGTTCATAAAATCACTTACTTTTGCCCTATATAACATCTCATCAAAATCCCTGATGTTTGCCATCAGCTGTTCGTTGTCCTCTGCAATTGCAAATGGCAGCTCACTCCTATCCCACATAAACTGCCCGCGATTCTTAATATATTCCTGTACATCATCTGCATACAAAAGTACCGGAATATTCGCAAATGCCGCGTCAAATGCACAGCTTGAATAATCTGTTATCACAAGGTCGCAGGCGGCCATTATTTCGGAAATATCGGGTGCCTGGCTCACATCTATAAGCCTCTCATCTTCATGGTCAAGCGGCATAATCTCCATCTGAGCCGACAGCTGGGGGTGCAGGCGCAGAAAAACCTTCCACCCGGCAGCATATTTATCCTCAAGTGCTTTAAGAACTGCGTCAAAATCAATCGTTGGGATAGGTGCGATAACCTGCTTCTTTTCTTTCTGATTGCCGCCGCGAAAAGTAGGCGCAAAAAGAAGTATCCCTTCGGCTTTGGCGATATTGTATCTGTTTCTGATTTGCTCCCTTAAAAGAGTCCTGTCATTAATAAGGCAGTCGACCCTGGGTGACCCTGCTCTTAGCGTCGGTCCATTGTAAAGCAGTTTCTTCGGATACACCCTGTCACAATATTCAGAATTGGAGAGCATAATATCTATCATATCGGAATCCCATTCGCTCACAATTCTTGCAATCTGCGGAAAGGCATCGCCACGGTATAAGCCAACAGCCTTAAAGCCTATTGTTGCATGCCAGGTCTGGATATAAATCTGCCCCTTTCGCTTAAGCGTTCCATATGGTTTCCTGTAATTATCAACCCAGATTTTAGCAGTAGATAAATGAAATGCCCTGTTAAATGCTGTATTCCTGACAACTTTTATATAATCCGGGAATTCTCGTGATGTATCATTGGTCAGCCATACCATTTTCAGTTTAAGGTTTTGCCGATGTATCTCCTCTGCAATATATCTGGGATTACAGCAGAAGCCGCCATCTCCCTCAAACGTTGAGAATACGATTTTCTGCCTGTTAACCGGAAAAATCCGCATCAGCTTAAAGAGTCGGCTAAGATTATTAGCCTGCTTTTTTCTTTTGGCTATATATTCACTCTCCCGTGACACGATTGCCCTCTTCCTTTCTGAGTCCGGTTGATGATACATCCGGAGTATGCGGCAGATATACCACGTCAGCTCCGCCTGCGCGTTTTAAATCAATTTCAGTCTGTTTCCAGCGCTCATTGCCCTTCCAGTCATCACCGATAAATACCGCGTCGAATTTATACTTTTCCCACAATTTTACCTTATCGAGCGTATCCACTATGATACATTCATCCACACTTTTAAGATTGCGCACTATTTCTGCGCGATCCTGCTCGCCGATCACCGCTGTTTTATTCTTATACTCTTTCACCAGAGCATCAGAATTGACGCCAACTATAAGCCTCCTGCATTGGCGCTTCGCGTTGTTTATGAGATTAAGGTGTCCTATATGGAACATATCGAACACGCCCTGGGTATAACCTAATTCGTACATATTGTCTGCCTGTTTATCTTCTTTGATGAATTTATTGTATCGGTCACCTTCTTCATAGCCTTCCTGCATTATATCTTCCAACGCTTTACGCATATGTCCAAAAGTGAAATAATAGTTCCTCCCGAGTCTCTTTTACTCATGCATTTTCCCTCCCTATTAAATTTTGTTATTGTAGGGAGTACTTAAAACATGATGGGAAGCTCAAAATCAGCCTCGATATGATGTGCACGATCGAAATGGTTCAATACACCCTATGTTATTATGCGCTCATGCTGATACTCAGCCGCCTGCGTAAATTCAATTTAGCATAACGCGCATGTGTTTGCAAGAAATATTGATATGGGGATTTCAATTCCATTTTTGTATTAAAATTGGTGTTCAAATCCAGTCAATACTCAATTTATTATTTGCATGCACATCCAGGGTCCTGTAGCAATTTTCCTTTGGGTCAAGTATTTTCAGGAATCGAGTAGGAAGGGATTCGCCATTTTTTTAGGCGAATCCACATATTAGACAACAGTTGGAATACGACAGGCTGCGAACAAGGGAATATTCGTAAGCCATTCCTGCTCGCGGTATCCAGACATTGAAATGCGTAAAGGTTTTGCATCAGGGTGGTCTAAATGAAACTGCAGTAATGACTTTGAGCGAAGATTCTCCTCTGCCTTAACCTCAATCGGGACCAGCGTATTTTCTGACTGAATCAGGAAATCCAGTTCAAGCTTTGAAGTATCACTGTCATAATAATATATTCCTGTTTCTGCGCAGCATTTCAGCTGTTCCATCACATATTGCTCCGTAAAAGTTCCCTTATATTCTTCAAAAACATTTTCCGACAAAAGGATTTCAGAAGCAGGAGCATCAACCATGGCTCCCATAAGCCCATGGTCTAAAAGGAACAATTTAAAACCCGAAAAATCCTCATAAAATTTTAATGGGATTCCGGCCTTCCTTACTCTGGAGACCTTGTAGACAATCCCGGCATCCATAAGCCATTCTATTGCCAACTCAAAATCTTTAGCCCTAGCGCCCTTTTGAATATCTCCGTATACAAACTTTTTATTGCTTTTTGCAAGCTGCTGCGGTACGGAGTTCCAAACCTGATGAATCCGTCCCAGTATTTCCGGTTTTGCATGCTTTGAAATATCCATGGAATAATCCTGTAAAATCTGCTTCTGAATATTTCTTAATTCATTTACATCTCTACCCTCTACAAAGCCGTTTACAACCTCAGGCATGCCACCGGTAAAATAATATTCACGAAGTGTGTCTGTAAATAAAGGACCAAGCGAATCAAGCTCATCCAAAGCAGCATTCAAAAGCTTGTCGTAAGCCTCTTTTCCAAGCCTTGCCCACACAAATTCAGGGAAAGAGAAGGGGTAAAGATTCATTTCATCTACCTTGCCCACCGGATATGATACCCCTTCGTGAATAGCAAGTCCAAGAAGTGAACCGGCTGCTATGACATGCAGTCCCGGCAAATCCTCTAAAAAATATTTTAGCGAAGTGATTGCTTTAGGTGCTTCCTGTATCTCGTCAAGAAAAAGCAGAGTTTTTCCCGGCACTATTTTCTTTCCGGTTAAAATTCCAATATCTGAAATAATCCGCTTGGCATTAAAATCCTTCTCGAAGATATTTTTTATCCGTCCTTCTTTTTCACAGTTAACAATAACGGTATCTTCAAATTCCTCTTCGCCGAAATGCGTAATGCTGTAGGATTTTCCCACCTGTCTTGCACCGTACAGAATCAGAGGCTTTCTATGTACAGAAGTTTTCCATTCCTTTAATTGCGCGTATATTTCTCTTTCCATATGGCACCTCCTTCTTTATACTAATTTTATCCATTACGTTTCGTCAACATTTTTCGGAATGTTTTCATGCGTTCTACTACATTTTCCGGAACGAACTTTGTGCTATGCGAATCAAATGCGAATCAAATACGAATCAAAAGAGACAATGTTGCCCGAGCTTTTCCTTTATTTTTGCATATTCCTCGGTTCCTTTGGTACTTCCGTTGTTTGAAACCACGACCTCAATGGTTCCGAGATATTTTTCCTGAAGGCTCGCCAGCTGCGTTGCAAGTTCAAGGGCGGATTTTCCCCTGTTATAGGTCGGTACACATATACTTAAAAGCATGCTTTTCTCCCTCCTGCTTCCATCTATGGCTTCAAAGTCCTTTTACTTGTTTTCGGTAATATATTTTACTCTAAGTTGTAGGAATTAATAAGACAAATTTGTGAATATGTCGGTGGCGCCAAAGGCCGCGTACTCGCGGTAGTCCATGGAGTGCAGGGGGCGTGTCTGGCCATAGAAGGGCTCATCGCTGTTCCACATGCGGACAGGAATCTTTTTCTCAATAAGCTCACGCATGGTGCTGATATTTATATCCATTCCGATGCGCCCCGGGTGGACCGCATCTAAGTTATACTCCTTCATACCCTTTATTGCATCCGTGATATTTACGGCAAGCGCACCGGTCTTAGCAGATGGTTCAAGGCGCTTAATAAGACCCATAGACGCATGGTTAAAGGACGAATATACAATATAATCCATAAGCCCGTATTCATGGACTAAATCGATAACCTTCTGCTCCAGGCCCTCATACGGCACCACGCCATTTTTAAGCTCGATATTTATAAGCAGCCCCCTCTCTATGCAATAGGGCTTAAGCAGATCAAATACCTCCCTAAGGGTCGGCACCCTAAGATACGAATTCTCTCCTGCAGATGAGCAGCCTTCATCATGCCCTGAAGGCGTGATTTTCCCACTCTTAATCTCACAAAGTGTATGATCCGCAACCCGCCCCTTAAGCGTAGTGGTCCGCTCAAGCTTCTCATCATGTATGACAACAAGCTCACCGTCGCTTGTAAGCTGCACATCAAGTTCTATTCCCGCAATCCCAGTCTCCTTGGCCGCTGCCTCGAAAGCCGGCAATGTATTTTCCGGGAAAATCATACTCAAACCTCTGTGAGCCCAGATCCTCACGTCCTCCTTTGCAATGCCAAGAGGCAGCCCTAATCCCTGTTTCCTGCGCTCGCTTAAATATATTCCGAAATTTTCCATCTGCGCAGCCATCCAGATGCTCTCAGCGGGAGCAACTCCCTCTGTATTCATAATCTCTTCCCAAACGGGCCCTGAAATATTAGGCTCACCGCCGTACTTAAGATTCATCTCATTTAATACTTCAATCTTCCGCGCAAATAAATCTATTTCATAACGCAGCCCGCTTCCCTCATAAGGATATTCATAAATCTCAACCTTGTTCGGATCTTCATGATGTACCTCTATCTTAGAAGTCAGCCACCAGGGCGAAGGCACCCTTATATAGCCGGTTTCTCCCGCCACTATAAGCTCACCCTCGGATTTTACTCCCAGTCCCGTCTTAGCCGTAGCAACTCCTGATGAATACGATATCACGCACTTAGCATAGGCATCTGCTCCTGCCACGGAATCAAGGCTCCAGATATAACTTTCTATGCTGTCTGTGCCCATGATTTTCACGATAGGAAGAAGCGGATAGCTTCCAAGCTCATAGAAGCTCCCCGCATACTCACCGAGCATCTCCCTGCCTGCTGCCGAGCCTATCTTCGTAAAGCAGGCCTCCACATCCCGCACAGGCCCTATAATTCCTTTATTAAGAAGGTCAATAAGCCCTAAAAAGCCGGGACAGCACGCCGTCTTAACAGCCTCCATGAGAATAAGCCTCTTCTCCCCCGCAAGCTCGTATAATTCCGCAGCATCCCGCGCGGTAAAGGCCATCGGCTTCTCTGCAAGGACATGCTTACCCGAAAGCAGCATGGTCTTAGCATATATAACATGCATCTCATGGGGCGATGCTATGTAGGCCGCATCTATCGCTGCGGCAAAATCATCCAGGTCATCCGTCGCGATAACGCCTGCCTTATCACTCTCTCCTCCATCACCTACCGCACCGCCTGAAGCTGCACCGTTTAAATCCGCGCAGTTTATGTCTGTGCCAAAATGCTCACGGACAAAATGCTGCGCGCTTGCAAGGTTTGGATTATATACAGCTGTTATCATCACCTGCGGCAGGGCGGCGCACTCGCTTACAAATCTGCCTGTAATCCTGCCGGTTCCGATTATTCCTATTCTCAAATTAATATCTCCGTTTCTATCTCAGACTTTATATATTCTCCGATCTCATGCATGGTCCTAAGCGCTGCCGGCAGTATTTCCTTGGGGAATGCCTTAATGCAGGGAAAGGTCTCAAAGCTTAAGGTTCCATCATACCCCGCTTCGGCGAGCGCATGCGCAATCTCCTGCCAGTTAAGGCCGTCTTCCGCCTTGCGGCCATAGGTAAACGGCATCTGGTGCAGATCGTACCTGCTGTCATTTTCGTGAAGGTGCAGAACCTTGATTCGCGAACCTGCGCGGCGGATATATGCGGCCGGGTCCTGCTTTGTAAGCTGCAGGTGCCCTGTATCAAGGCACAGTCCGAAAAGCTCTTCCCCCGCATAGTCATTTAAGGTATCGATATAATAAATTGCCTCATCCGCATCCGTGCAGGGACCTTCCGTAATTCGGCCCCCAACGGATTCATATAAGTCTTCAACGCACACACCGACCTTATACTCTTTAAGAAGCGGCACAAGCGACTTGTAATATTCAACATTCTGCCTAAGCTCTTCAGCCTTGCCGTACATCTTCTGCATCTTCATGGGATGAATCACAACCCAGGGAATATCCATAACATGAGCAATCTCAAGGCTTTTGGGAATCACATCGCCCATGACATAATCATTCTGCTCCCATTTTAAATCCACCCATATAGGATACGGCGCATGCATCTGCGATGCCTTAAGACCCACTCTGTCCATCTGCGCCTTATATTCCCCGAAAAAGAGCCTAAGCTCCTCGCGGGAAAAATCAAAAAAACTATTGACCCTCCCGCTGTAAAGATCATTATTTCTCAAGAAGCTGTCAAGGTTAAAATCAATGCAGTCAAACCCCGCAGCCCTTATCATATCAAATGCCCGCGCCGTATTGACGCAGGGCAATATTCCTTTAGTCTGAACTCCGATTGTAATCATCCTTCTACCCGTCACATTATCGCTTCATCTGCTCATTCTGCATCAGTCACTGCACGATAAAATCATAATAGTTATCATCATACTCTGCATATTCGACCCCCATCATCGCAAGCTGCATGCCGATTTCCTCATAGCGCATGTTGCACAAAAGCACCAGCCGCTCATCCGCCGGGATCTCAAGAATCGCTTCGGGCGGCTTAATTTCAATACCCCTATGGTATGTGCCCCATTTATCCTTATCATTATCAACAAGAAACGCCGGCTTAAATCTGTCACCCCAGATGTGCATATAATTACCGGCCATCCTGCCGGCGCCAAAAAGGATAATCTTCCTGCCGCCATCAAGCATACCCTCGTAATTAATTATATGCAGCCAGTACATTGCTATATTTGCAAGCATATCAAGCATTGCGGGCATAAGAGAAGCGGGCGTCCTGTTAAACAGCCCGACTGCGTCGAAAATCATACGCTCATCATAATGCATTCCCGCTAATGCCCCAACAAGCCTGTAATAGTCAGTCGTAACGTCTCCCCTGCCTTTGGTAAAGGTATATGGCATCTGCATGGAATTGATAAAACCGTCGTTATCATTAACATGCACGAGTTTTAAGTAATTGCCTGCGCCCTCAAGTAAGAGTCTTGGGTTCTTCGCTGTAAGATTGGCATATCCTGTATTAACGCATATCCCAAAAAGCGGCTTTCTACATACTTTATCAGCCCACTGCACTATCTCCTTAAGTACCCTCGTATCAGAAAATTCATTGCTTATATAGCCTCTTACATCATCTCCCGACATTCCGTTTTCTATATAAATGGGAATACCGGCCTTTACTATTTCATCGGCATTTTCCCGAATGATTTTCCTAAGGTCCTCTGCAGACGCATCTCCGGCAGTCGATATTACAAGATATGGATAATCTTCATCCCTCGCCCGATTAAGATACTGCAAAAAATCGCCCACCTTAACAGAATCGCCCCGGCGCATCATATTAAGCGGCACTATCTGCCCTAAATGCTCTACACAGTCAAATCCCGCATCCTGTGCCATACCAATATTAACTTTATCGTGTCCTTGTACACCGACAATCATTATTTCTCTTATGCTCCATATATTTTTCGGTAATCTCAGCCATAAATATAGCTTCCCTTGCTGTCAGCTTATAGGAGTTCTTTCCGGCACCATTAATCTTAAGCACAAACTCACTTATCTCGTATCTGTAGCCGTCTCCCTGGAATTTAGGCTCATATACTTCCACCCTGTTTGCGTCCTCATAATGAACCTCAAAGCGCCTTGTAAGCCACCACGGGGAAGGTGCCAGAATATATCCCTTTGTTCCCGCAATAACAAGATTACCTTCCGCCTTTACGGCGACTCCGTTCTTAGAAGTTGCCATGGCATTATCATAAAACAGTTCGGCTTTCGTATACTTATCGACACCGTCCACTCCCCATATGGTATGGAAAGAAATATCCTTATAATCCGTTCCGAGAAGCTTCATGATAGGGAGAAGCGTATAGCTTCCGAATTCCAAAAAACTTCCGCCGTACTCTGCATCCGTCGCCTCTCTTGAGCCCTCGCTCGCAAGGCGCGTAAAGCACGCCTCAACATCCTTTATCTCCCCTATCCTGCCGCTTTGCGCCACATTCATCATCTGCCCAAAGCCCGGACAGTATGCCGTCTTAATACCTTCCATAAGCACCAGGTTTTTATCCTCTGCAAGCTTATATAAGATTTCGGAATCATGCCTTGTAAATGATAAAGGCTTTTCTATAAGCACATGCCTGCCCGCCTCAATCGAAGCCTTCGCATACTCATAATGAGTCTCATTGGGGGACGCTATAAACACCGCATCCACCTCACCGAGAAAATCATTATAATCCTCTGTCATGACAGGAATCCCGGTCCGCTTATAAAACGCATCAGCGTCTTCCTTTATAGGATTATAGGCTCTTACGATTTCAGCGCCGCTGACAAACTTAGCCTCCGATAAGAATCTCGGGGCCACGCGGCCCGTGCCCACTATCCCAAGGCGTATCATTCTGTATTTACTGTTTCTTAAAAACGTGGAAGAAATATCCGGAGTCCTTGGCAGATATACGACCTCGCAGAAAGGCTTTAAGTAATCAAATGTGCCTTCCCAGTCGGAGCCTAAGACAAATGTATCAATGCCATACTTTTTAATGTCCTCGATTTTCTGCCCCTCATGATCCTCTATTATTATCTCATCTGCAAAACCGGTTCTGCGGACATTGTCTATGCGCTCCATTATGGAGTCGATTACATTGACTTTCCCACGCGCTTCATCGAAATGTTCGGTGGTTACTCCCACGATTAAGTAATCGCCCAAAGCCTTCGCGCGCTCTAATATCCTGTAATGACCTTCATGAAAGAGGTCAAAGGTTCCGTATGTGATGACTTTTTTCATGGCAGTACCCCCACCGCAATGCTTGATGACACAAATATTCAGATTCCGCTGCAATGCTTGATATCTCAAGCATTTTGCTGCATCTTCATATT
>R03__coassemble_42_pt1 | contig 77083 bp, 75 predicted proteins | sample R03__metabat2_low_PE_060 | metagenome-assembled genome bin R03
GAATTGTTTAAAGAATTGTTTAAAGAATTGTTTAAAGAATTGTTTAAAGAATTGTATCTATTTGTATGTATGATATGTATAGCATGTATGGTATAGCGCTCATGGTATAGCGCTCATGGTGTAGCGCTCATGGTGTAGCGCTCATGGTGTAGTGCTCATGGTATAGTGCTCATGGTGTAGTGCTCATGGTGTAGTATAGTATGGTATGGTATGAATGTGCGAATATATGTATATAAGGCTGCTGCTTACACAGCCATAAATGAAATGATATGATTGAAAAAACCGCGCCACAAAACGTGGCGCGGACATTAATTAAAAGTTTAATAATTACTCGATGATAGTAGCAACACGGCCTGAACCTACTGTTCTACCACCTTCACGGATAGCGAATGTAAGACCCTGCTCACATGCTACGGGATGGATAAGCTCGATTGTCATCTCTACGTTATCACCGGGCATGCACATCTCTGTACCTGCAGGAAGCTCACAAACACCTGTAACGTCTGTTGTTCTGAAGTAGAACTGAGGACGATAGTTGTTGAAGAAAGGTGTATGACGGCCACCCTCGTCCTTAGTAAGAACGTAAACCTGAGCTGTAAACTTCTTATGGCACTTAACTGAACCGGGCTTAGCTACAACCTGACCACGCTCGATATCTGTTCTGTTGATACCACGAAGAAGAATACCGATGTTATCACCAGCCTGAGCCTCATCAAGAAGCTTTCTGAACATTTCGATACCTGTTACAACTGACTTCTGTGTCTCTTCCTTGATACCGATGATTTCTACTTCATCAGACATATGAAGTGTACCACGCTCTACACGGCCTGTAGCAACTGTACCACGACCTGTGATTGTGAATACGTCCTCGACGGGCATAAGGAAAGGCTTATCTGTATCACGCTCAGGATCAGGAATATACTCATCAACTGTATCCATAAGCTCCATAACCTTGTCACCCCACTCACTTGAAGGATCCTCAAGTGCCTTAAGAGCTGAACCCTTAACGATAGGGCAATCTGTGAAATCATACTCTTCAAGCTGCTCTGTGATTTCCATCTCAACAAGCTCTAAGAGCTCGGGATCGTCAACCATATCACACTTGTTCATGAATACTACGATATAAGGAACACCAACCTGACGAGAAAGAAGGATATGCTCCTTTGTCTGAGCCATAACACCATCTGTAGCTGCAACAACGAGGATTGCACCATCCATCTGAGCTGCACCTGTGATCATGTTCTTAACGTAGTCAGCATGGCCCGGGCAGTCAACGTGTGCATAATGTCTCTTCTCTGTTGAGTACTCAACGTGAGCTGTGGAAATGGTAATACCACGTTCTCTCTCTTCGGGAGCCTTATCGATGTTCTCGAAATCAACCTTCTCGTTACCTGCTACTCTCTCTGCAAGAACCTTTGTGATTGCTGCTGTAAGAGTTGTTTTACCATGGTCAACGTGTCCGATTGTACCAATATTACAATGCGTTTTGCTTCTGTCAAATTTAGCTTTTGCCATTTTGAAAATTCCTCCTTAAATTAAGTTCTCCATCCATCTAAGCTTTACGCCAGCTATGAATGATTATATTGCATTCCCTTGATATTTTCAAGGATTATTTGGGTTTGTAGCTTTCTTGCAGCATGCCGGAAGAAAATCATCCCTTCTTATCGGCAAGCACCTTTTCAGATACTGACTTAGGAACCGGCTCGTACTTCTCGAAGAACATCGAGTAGTTACCACGGCCCTGTGTCTTAGAACGAAGGTCAGTCGCATAACCGAACATTTCCGAAAGCGGAACAAATCCGCGAACGATTTTGCCGTTTCCGACATCATCCATACCCTCGATTCGTCCACGACGGGAGTTGATATCTCCGATAACGTCTCCCATGTACTCCTCAGGCATAGTTACTTCAACCTTCATGATAGGCTCAAGCAGGATTGCGCCTGCCTTCTGCATAGCATCCTTAAATGCAAGTGAACCTGCAATATGGAATGCCATTTCAGATGAATCGACTTCATGATAAGAACCATCATATACAGTTGCATGCACGCCGACAACGGGGAATCCGCCCAGTATACCTGCTTTTGTAGCTTCTTCGATACCTTCGCCGACTGCGGGAATATATTCCTTGGGAATAGCACCGCCGACAACCTCTGAATCGAATTTGAAAAGTTCCTCTCCGTTAGCATCCATAGGCTCGAAGCGTACCTTACAATGACCATACTGTCCGCGTCCGCCTGACTGCTTAGCATATTTGCTGTCAACATCCACAGGCTTTGTGAAGGTTTCCTTATAAGCAACCTGAGGTGCACCGACATTAGCTTCAACCTTAAACTCACGAAGAAGTCTGTCTACGATAATCTCCAAATGAAGTTCGCCCATACCGGCAATGATAGTCTGGCCGGTTTCAGGGTTTGTATGAGCACGGAAAGTAGGATCTTCTTCAGCAAGCTTTGCCAAAGATTCGCCGAGCTTACCCTGTCCTGCTTTTGTCTTAGGCTCAATAGCGAGCTCGATAACAGGCTCAGGGAACTCCATAGACTCTAAGATAACGGGATGCTGCTCATCACAGATTGTATCACCCGTGGATGTGAGCTTAAAGCCTACAGCTGCAGCGATATCACCCGAATAAACCTTATCGAGTTCCTCTCTCTTGTTGGCATGCATCTGAAGGATACGGCCAACACGCTCTTTCTTACCCTTTGTTGCGTTTAATACATAAGATCCGGAATTCATGGTACCGGAATAAACACGGAAGAATGCAAGCTTTCCTACAAAAGGATCCGTCATGATTTTAAATGCCAGAGCAGCAAAAGGCTCTTCATCAGAAGAATGTCTCTCTGTCTCGTTGCCTTCAAGGTCAACACCCTTAATTGCAGGGATATCAACAGGTGAGGGCATATACTCGATAATGGCATCAAGAAGCTTCTGAACGCCCTTGTTCCTATATGCTGTACCACAGCAAACCGGAACGGCTGTGCACTCGCATGTACCCTTACGAAGCGCCTTCTTCAAATCCTCAACACTTACGCTGTCCGGATCCTCAAGATAAGCCATCATCGTATCGTCATCAAGCTCCGCGCACTTCTCTACAAGCTCCTCATGATAGATTTCAGCTTCTTCCTTCATGTCATCGGGAATATCCATGATTGAGATATCCTCGCCCTTATCGTCATTATAGATGTAGGCTTTCATCTCAAACAAATCAATTATTCCCTTAAACTCATCCTCTTTACCGATGGGAAGCTGTATAACAACAGCATTCTTGCCCAAACGGTCACGGATCTGATCTACTGCACCATAGAAGTTTGCGCCTAAGATATCCATCTTATTGATGAATGCCATACGGGGTACATTGTATGTATCAGCCTGACGCCATACGTTCTCAGACTGAGGCTCAACGCCGCCCTTAGCGCAGAATACTCCAACCGCACCATCAAGCACACGGAGTGAACGCTCAACCTCGACTGTGAAGTCAACGTGGCCCGGAGTATCGATAATATTGATACGATGCTCAAGTGCTCCGGCCTTAGGCTTGCAATTCTCCTGTAATGTCCAGTGGCAGGTTGTTGCTGCAGATGTAATGGTGATACCTCTCTCCTGTTCCTGCTCCATCCAGTCCATGGTAGCAGTACCGTCATGAGTCTCACCGATTTTGTGATTAACACCAGTATAATAGAGAATACGCTCAGATGTCGTTGTCTTACCGGCATCAATATGAGCCATGATACCTATATTCCTGGTTCTCTCCAATGGATATTCTCTTCCAGCCAAGATTTAATCCTCCTCAACAAACTAGAACCTGTAATGTGCAAAAGCTCTGTTTGCTTCTGCCATCTTGTGCATATCTTCTTTTCTCTTTACAGATGCGCCTGTATTTGCAGCTGCATCAAGAATCTCATTTGCAAGACGCTCTTCCATTGTCTTCTCGCCTCTCTTACGTGAAAACATGGTCATCCAGCGAAGTGCAAGAGCCTGGCGACGGTCAGGGCGTACTTCGATAGGTACCTGATAGGTAGCACCACCGATACGTCTTGCCTTAACCTCAAGAACAGGCATGATGTTGGCCATAGCCTCTTCGAATACTTCCAAAGCAGGCTTTCCGGCCTTTTCTTCAACTCTGGCAAATGCGCCATATACAATCTTCTGGGCAACACCCTTCTTGCCATCAAGCATGATGTTGTTGACAAGCTTTGTTACCACCTTGCTGTTGTATATAGGATCAGCCAGAACGTCTCTTTTCTGAATATGTCCTTTACGTGGCACGTTTCTTCCCTCCTTAAACATTTTGTTTAACTCTTAGGTACTCACATGTATAACTAATGTGTTCGCGCTGGTGAATCAAAATTCCAACACTCTACTTAGTTTGTGGTACTTACTGTCCTACTTCTTAGGACGCTTTGCGCCGTACTTGGAGCGGGCCTGTTTTCTGTTTGCAACGCCTGCTGTATCCAATGTACCACGGATAACGTGATATCTTGTACCGGGCAGGTCTTTTACTCTTCCGCCACGAACAAGAACAACGCTATGCTCCTGAAGATTGTGACCTTCGCCCGGAATATAGCTTGTTACTTCGATTCCGTTTGAAAGACGAACTCTGGCAATCTTACGAAGAGCTGAGTTAGGCTTCTTAGGGGTAGCTGTCTTAACAGCTGTACAAACACCTCTCTTCTGAGGAGAAGATGTCTCGATGGGCTTCTTGTGTAATGAGTTGTAACCCTTACCAAGTGCCGGTGCCGTAGACTTCTTCACTGATGTCTGTCTGCCCTTTTTAACTAACTGGTTAAATGTTGGCATTTCTTTTCACCTCCTGTATTATTTGTCAAATCTTTGCGCACGAAAAAAAGCACATTTTTGTGCGCGCTAGAATATTATAATTTTCAAGTAAAGGGATGTCAAGCAGAAAATCAGAAAATCGCGAAATCAGAAAATCGCGAAAACGACAAGGGCCGAAAACAGCACGGCCATCAGCAGAGCCAGAAAACACGCAGCAAAGGATGAAATTTACATTCCGCCCTTTGCTTTAAGAATTTTACGCTGCAGATCGCCTGCATTTGTTGCATAGGTAAGTGCCGTCTTCTCCGTGATTTTCCCGGCCTTATATAAATTAAGAAGACTTGTATCCATTGCTATCATGTCCTCCGCTGCGGAATTTGATATGGTTCCGTCAATCTGATGAATGTTGCCGTCGCGGATCTGGGCTCTTATTGCCGGTGTCAAAGTCATTATCTCAAAAGCAGGTATTATATTGCCGTCAACATCCGGAATAAGCTGCTGTGAGACAACCGCCTGAAGAACCATCGACAGTTGGAATCGTATCTGATGCTGCTGGTTGGAAGGAAAAGCATCAATAATTCTGTCTATGGTATTGCTCGCTCCGATCGTATGAAGAGTCGACAGGATAAGATGACCCGTTTCAGCGGCCGTCATCGCCACACTCATGGTTTCATAATCACGCATCTCGCCAAGAAGTATGACATCAGGACTTTGCCGCAGGGATGCGCGCAAAGCAGTAAGATAGCTTTCCGTATCCGTAATCACCTCACGCTGGGATACTATGCTCATCTTATGGGTGTGCAGATATTCAAGAGGATCCTCAAGCGTGATTATATGAGCCTGCCGGCTTGAATTTATATGGTCGATCATGCAGGCGAGGGTTGTCGATTTACCGCTTCCCGCAGGACCTGTCACAAGCACAAGGCCCTTCTTTCTATCGGCAAATTCAATAATATTTTCAGGAATAAGAAGATCGGCGGGACTTGGGATCGTAAAAGTTATCACACGGATTACGGCAGATAAAGAGCCTCTTTGTTTGAAAGCATTGATTCTGAACCTGGCAATTCCTTTAAGCGCAAAGGAAAAATCATCATCACCGCACTTTTTAAGGCGGGACATGTCACGATTAGAGGCAAGCGCATATATTTCGGTAATAAGATTATCAGTATCCGCAGGCATAAGCTTATCGCCGTCTTCATTTATTATCCTTCCGTGCGCTTTGTAGGAAAGCGGAAGTCCTGCAACTATAAAGATATCAGATGCTCCGTCGTTTGTGATTTTCTCTAACTTCTCAACTATTGACATATACTTCTCCTTCACCTGTCAAAATCCGCACGTATCAAAACATGAGCCCCGGGCTGTTTTCCTTACTGTCATTTTTCTTAAGTTCATTTATGTATTCGGAGTTGGTCTTAGTACACCACTTTACAATATCAAACATTCTTCCGTCATTATTATCAGGATAAAGTGCCCTAAGCTTCACGGTAAGATCCTGGGCCTTACTTATCGTAATCTGATATGAAATGTATACGTCGCCGCCTTCCCTCTCCACCGAAATGTCGGTGTTGTCTGAAAAAGCATCGGCAATACCTGATAAATATTCTTCTTCATTAAGACTGCCATTGGCTTCTCTTACAAGAATGGCTTCTATGTTCGCAAGATAAACCTCGCCCATCCTGTTAGCCTCATAATAGGCCGTTGTCCTATCCGCAGCCTGCCGGCTCAAGCGAAAATCAGACCTTGCAGACATATATGAAAGTGCCGCAAAAGTCACCAGGCACAGCAGCACAAAAGTCACCAGTATTGAGGAGGTTCCGATATTCATTCCGCCGGATTTTTTCCTATTAGCAGTGTTCTCTCCGATTCCCATAAATTATAGCTCCTATCCCTTAGGATCCATCATATATTTTGTTGCCGTCAGCGCATATATATCACTCATGTCCGATAGTTTGATTATCCTTATACTCATATTCTGGATGGCGCCGTTGGGCTTAAGGGTCACATCGGCAGCATATTCAGCCACGCTGTAATCACAAGTGTTAAAATCACTGTCATAAAAAACTTCAAAATAAGATCCGTCTACTTCTATTGCTTCCGGATAAACCGATAATATTCCCTCAAGGGATCCGTCAGTACCTCTCATGGCCTCGGCAAAGCCCTGGGCCTTTTCTACCGCATGATTTAATTCCCACGTCTGTACACCCATGACATGAGACCTTACAAACAGCTGCATGCATACTCCGCTGCAAAGCGCAAAAAACAGGATTGTAATGATAAGCTCCATAAGGAATAATGAGGTTTTGGATTTGTCATTATTGCGCATCTTAATCCTCCTCATCAGACTCAGAATACAGAGTCACGTAGAAATCCGTTATCGTATCATTATCATCCACTATGTGGAAGGAATAAAGTGCATCCGTTACTTTAGTGACTTTAAACTCCTCAATGGGAAGAATATCTGTGCCCTTATCATAAGAGAATTCTTCATCCTTTGGTGCCGTGTACTCCTTAAGATATCCATCAGTCACGTAAAGATATGTCGCATAATCGCCCGATTCCGTATTTGTATACAAAATAAGCAGCGAATGTCCGTTCACCGAAGCCGCACTGATGTCGGAAACCTCAGCTCCTCCATTATAATCATGCGAACGTACCTTCTCCGTCACATAGGAAAGCGCTGTACGTGAGGAAAAGTTCGCATCCATGTCGGAAACTGTTCTCTTGTAAATACGCGAACCAAACAGTACGACAAAAAGCGCAGTTATCATAAATGCGCTAAACAGAGCCAGTATAAATACAAAATCCATTATGGATTTATCTCTCTTGGCAAAATTCATTTCCTGTTCCTTTCAATAATCATGAAATTCGGCATGATATTATTTCCGATAGATTCATAATCAATGAGATATTTATCGGTGTTATAAGACAATCCGTAATGTTCTTCTATATATTCAAGGGTAGGCGGGTAAAAGCCCTCAACCGCATAGCAATGGACAATATCCTTATTGATGGCATTTGTAAGAATCTGTTTCTCATCCCGTAAGGAACTGTGTGAGAGTACGGATATTCCAAGCAGAAATACGATAATGACCGCCAGGAAAAAGGCTATGGACAGATTAGAGGACTCCAATATTCTCTTTTTAATATCCGGATTTTGAAATCTGTTTTTATTCATATTAAAATACCTTAACCTATCGAGGACATAACTGCCATAAGCGGAAGCATAACCGACAGAAGTATCAGACAGACAACAACCGAAAGTATGATAACAAGAGTAGGCTCAAGAACCGAAATCATATTGCTGATTCTCTCATCAACCTCTTCCTCGTAGCCGTCGGCAATTTTCTTAAGTACCATATCAACGGAACCTGTCTTAAAGCCGACAGTTATCATCCTTGAATACATATTCGAAAAAATATTGGTACTGCACAGACCGTCTGAGAGAGAATAACCCTCCTGCATCATTTCGCGGCATTTATTGATTTTCTTCTGGAGAGAAGAATTATCGACAAGGCTCTCAACCATATTAAGGCTCTCTTCCATGTCAAGCCCGGCACTCATGGTAAGCGCAAGTCCGGAAGCGAATCGTCCGGAAGCAATTTTGTCATAAAGCTGCCTTGTCGCAAAAAACCGTGACAGAATGCCTGACATTTTCTTTTTGCCCCAGCCAGTCTTGGCAAATACAAAATATGCTGCCACTATAAGTGCCACTATGATTATAAAAACAATCGCATAATTGCTGATTGCGGTTCCTATATTAAGAAGCGTCGCCGAAAATCCCGTCATTTCGGTTCCTAGCTGTTTAAATACGTCATTGAATATAGGAAGTACCTTTATTATCAGCACCAATATGACAATAAGCATCATCGCAACAATGAGCAGGGGATAGGTTACGGCATTTTTTATGCCCCGCGCAATATTTTCTTCTCTATTATAATGAAAGGCCAAAGAGCGCATTACCTCTTCAAGCTTACCTGACTGCTCACCTATTTTTATCATATCAAGAGCATACTTGGGAAACACCTTTGTAGCTTCCACAGAATCATAGAAGGAATCGCCCTCATCGCATTTTTCCGATATGATCTTAAGTATCTCCTTACCTTCTGCGGACTGAGTATCCTCAAGCATTATGGACACTCCCTCCATGGGAGATATTCCTGCATTAAGAACCATTGCTATCTGATCGCAGAATGCAGCCAGTTCCTGATTGGTCAATTGCTTCCTTACGTTGCTGCTCATTTCAACCTCCATTAATATACGTATTTAGTTACGTAATTATCACCGTTACCGATAAAATCCTTAAGTGTATTCTCGCTTGCGTTTGCTGCAAAGGTGGGATCCATCAGGGTCCAGTCCGTACCGTCAAATCTGATGACACCGCTTATCCATCCCACATCGCTTACATATGTACTTATCCAGGCATGATAGGCCTCACCCGCATATCCGACTTCAAGCCTTGTCGGAATCCTCTGAGATCGCAGCATCGCTGCCATAACCGCCGCATAATCAAAGCATATTCCCTTTTTCGTATTCAGTATTTCATCAATATCGGGAAGATAATTGCTCTCAACGTTTGCTGCTTTATCGTAATCATATTCGATATTTTCCGTAATATATTTATACACACTTCCTATGACCTCAAGATCGCAGGTGCAGTCTGCGGCAAGCGTCCTGGCAAGGCTTACTGCCTGGGAAGATTCGTCAAAGTCAACATACTGATTGGGGTACAGATAAGGTCCCTGCTCATTTGTGATTACAATATCGGCATCGTCTGAAAATACCATCGCATATTCGCCAGGTGTTATTGCTTCATACCCGACAAATCTGTAATCGGCACTGCCTGCCGTAAGCGGAAGCACTATTTCACCCTTCGGAATTATAAAAGTGTAAGTGACGTTTTCATCACCTGATATCTGAAGCCGCACTTCATCATTCTCACCCGTATATTCAACTACGACATAGCCCTCCGAAGCATTGGTCGCATCTATCTTAAACTCCTTAGTTCCGTAAAGGATTTCTCCTCCGGCTTTGGGCACTAATACCACGGATTCATTGCTTCTGGTGCTTTGCGCTGCCACTTCCACTTCTATTTCCGCCTCCGAGCCGCATCCAAGAGCGGAAAATGCCATCAAAACCGACAACAGCAGGCAGATGATTTTCTTCAATATTCTGTTGTCATTTAATGGTTTCAGACGCATCTGCAGTACCCGGTGTTTCTTTTTTCTTTTTTTATTTTTTATTTTCTCTTTTTTGTTTTTAATAAAGCAGACATCCGCAATCCGCTTCGCTGCGCATCACTATAACGCAGGCTACTTTGACAATAGTGCCTGCACGACACTTCCGTCAAGGCAGGTAATAAAAATATTAAGCGAATCCCCGTCAAAGGGAATTACAACCTTGCCGCTTTCGATCTCGTAATAATAAGGAACAACAACGGTTCCGTCCTGCTTCTTGCAATATATTCCGGTATAATCAATATTATCTCCCGATAAAATCATTTCAAAGCGGTCCTCGTACAGATGATGCTCATTTACACTTATCTGGGTTGACATTCTTAAGTTACCCACGGAAAAGCCTTCCTTCTCATAAAACGCAAGGGGCGATATGAGCACAAACACCAGCACAATGCAGGCTATCCATTTGCAGGTCATCACAAGTGTCGTGTTGGCTATGCTCCTTAGCACTATTGTATCAAAGGAGGTCGTATTCGGCTTGGCATCACAGGCGTCAAATACATTCTGCAAAGTATTTTTAGCCGTTTCTTTATCCATACTATACATTTTTTGATAAAGCATTATACATCCCCCTTTCCAATCATTTTAGCAAGTCTCTCTCTAGCCGAATTAAGATACCTTTTCACGCTGCTTCGGCTGCAGTGCAGCGCCGAGGCGATCTCTTCAAGCTTCATGTCATTGTAGTAGCGCATTACAATAACCTGCTTTTCGTTAAAGGGGAGTTTATGTATGGCGTTCGTTAAACGGTCTGCTTCATCTCTTATTGCAACGCTCTCCTCCGGGTTGTGGGATAAATATTCATCCCGCACAAGTTCCATCAGCTCCGGATTGCTCTCTCCGTAACCCGAATTGTTTTTGCGGCACATATCATAACAGACGCGGAAGCATATCTGATTTAGCCATGCCACAAAAAGCGCCGGCTCCTTGATCCCGGTAATATTCTTAAGCGCAAGTATATAAGTCTCCTGAACGGCATCCTGGGCCAAATCGGCATCTCTTAAATAGTGGGCAGCATAATTATAGGTATGCTTATAAGTGACGGCATATAATTCTGCAAATGCGTCACTGTCGCCTTCTTGTGTGTTTATCACAAGCTGCCCTATATAAGAGTGGTTAAAATCAGCCATGCATTATCCTCTTTTTGCCATACTGTAAAGGGATGCCACAAGGTTCGCAAATTCCTTTATATGTTTTTCGCCGTTAAGCACATAATGTGCCGAAATTTCTATTATATCGTCGCCATTATCGGCATTATATTTCTCCATTGATGAATTTAAGTCTGCAAGAAAATCCTTCATGCGTTCCCCGCTGCACTCCTCCACCACCAGCAGAAATTCATTACCGCTGTTGCGACCCACAAAGCCGTATTTGCTTCCTACATTTTCAAATATCCTGGAAAAATCACGAAGGGCAAGATTTCCTACAGCCCGGCCCTTTAAAGAATTGATGTCAGCAAGATTCGATATGGTAACAAGCGCGCAGCCTATGGAAGAAATATCACTGCCGTTCCCATATTTTTCAAATATCTTATCACAGCTGTATCTGTTCGGGATACCCGTAAGCGTATCCACATATGCTGCTCTGTTTAGGACGCTGTCATGGACAATATTGCCCTCAAGCTGCTTAAAATCCCATACGATGCATATGAGCGAATATACCATAAAGAACCACAAAAATACGCAAATGGTAAGAAGGCTTCTGTTTGTGAGTACATTTGAACGGAGATTCTTGTCAAAATAAAGATAGCAGAAGAAAACTACTGCAAAAATCACTATAAGTGTAAGCTGTACCGCCTTAAAATATTTATAGCTTTTAAAATAATCCTGTTTCAAATACCCATCCTCCTTAAAAATGCACGTACATACTGCTTAATTATACATTATGTGAACCGAAATTAAAAGGTTTCCTAAATAATTTGTGACTTTGTGATTTTTATCTGAACCTTTTCATCAAAAAGCAATGTCCTTATTTATGTACTGATATTAATACAAAAATTTTATTTTCCATAGCATTCGCAAAAAGGATGGTACTTATAATGAAAAAAAACAATAAAATCGCCATAACAGTTCTGGTTGCTCTTGTCGCCGGTATACTTCTTGCCCTTCCCATCGGCATCCTTCTTGACAGGCAGGCAATGGCTTCCTCTGATATAACAAATGAGGCCGTTTTAGGTGAGACCTTCAGCGATACGGCCGGCGATGATTATATCTTTGTAGTGCTTGATGAAGTTAAGGTTCCCCTTGCAGCAGTTCCGACGAAAACCTCTTACTCAGGATATGTTGTTATAGCAGTTGCCATTTCACTGCTTTTTGTGGGAATGCTGAGCTATACCTACTGGTATGTAATGGTTTCTAAAAATATTTCTCATTTTGCACAGCTTATTACAAGATCGGAATTATCTTCATTAATACCCAAGAGAGCTTTTTTCCATCCTAAAAAGCTTGCCTTTGCAGAGCATGAGGTCGAAGCCCTTGCGGCAAAGCATTTCATTTAAATATTCCTTTCGCGCCTCTGCGATATAAATTAAATTAAAGACGGCACCGCTTTTGCGGTGCCGTCTTATTTTATTTCTTTATTGCCTTTTTTAGCTTCTATTCTTATTCTGTGTCGCTTCTAAGCTTATTCAGCGACCTCTTCTAAAGCTTTGAATTCCTCTGCTTCTCCATTATCGCCTTCATCGGAATTCTCTGCCCCATCAAAGGCATCAGCCTCTTTCCGGTCTGCATCATCAGCCTCATCTTCTGCAAGGGCATCCATCTGTGAAGTATCAAGAAGCACGTTCCTGTAAAGCTTCATTCCGGTACCTGCAGGGATAAGCTTACCGATAATAACATTTTCCTTAAGGCCGATAAGCGGATCTACCTTGCCCTTAATAGCTGCTTCCGTAAGAACCTTGGTGGTCTCCTGGAAGGATGCTGCCGACATAAAGGATCCTGTTGCAAGTGAAGCCTTTGTAATACCGAGCATAACCTGCTTGGCATCTGCAGGAGTCTTACCCTCTGCAATAAGCTGCTCATTCATATCTTCGTACTCAAGAGCATCTACCAAAGATCCGGGAAGGAACTGGGAATCACCGTTATCCTCAATGCGGACCTTCTTAAGCATCTGACGTACAATAACTTCAATATGCTTATCATTGATCTCAACACCCTGGAGACGATATACTCTCTGAACCTCACGAAGCATGTAATCCTGTGTGGCCCTTACACCCTTTATCTTAAGGATATCATGAGGGTTGATGGAACCGTCTGTAAGTTCATCACCGGCCTCAATCATTCTGCCCTCGGGATCATCCGTAAGGTTATGGATTCTCGAACCGTAAGGGATAAGGTATGTCTTGCTCTCACCGGTTTCCTCGTTTGTAACTACTACCTCACGCTTTGTCTTGGCATCATGTACAACCGCACGGCCCGCAATCTCAGAAATGATTGCAAGTCCCTTAGGCTTTCTGGCCTCAAACAATTCCTCGACACGGGGAAGACCCTGTGTGATATCATCACCGGCAACACCGCCTGTATGGAAGGTTCTCATGGTAAGCTGTGTACCGGGCTCACCGATTGACTGAGCTGCGATGATTCCGACAGCCTCGCCGACCTGTACAGGTTCTCCTGTAGCCATGTTGGCGCCGTAACACTTCGCGCATATGCCGCCATGACAACGGCAGGTAAGTATTGTACGGATCTTAACACCGATTTCAGACTCCATAACAGGAGTACCCTTTTCGTCAACAGCCTTTGCAAGAACTTTTTCAACACGTCTGGGTGTGATCATATGGTTCTGCTTAACTATAACATTGCCGTCCTTATCAAGGATATCCTCTGCCGCATAACGTCCCATGATACGGTCATGGAGGCTTTCGATCATTTCCTTGCCGTCGGCAAATGCCTTAACATACATGCCCGGAACGAAATCTCTTTCCTCGCAGCAATCCTGCTCTCTTATGATAAGTTCCTGGGATACATCAACAAGACGACGAGTTAAGTAACCCGAGTCAGCTGTTCTTAAGGCTGTATCCGAAAGACCTTTACGAGCACCATGCGCCGACATGAAATATTCCAGAACATCAAGACCTTCACGGAAGTTTGACTTAATAGGAAGCTCAATAGTCTTACCTGTTGTATCAGCCATAAGTCCACGCATACCTGCAAGCTGTTTGATCTGCTTGTTGGAACCACGGGCACCGGAATCGGCCATCATGTATATGTTGTTATATTTATCAAGACCGTCTATCAGCTCTTCCGTAAGACGTTCATCAGTTTCCTTCCAGGTCTCGATAACACCGCGATAACGCTCTTCCTCGGTTATAAGACCACGCTTATAATTACGTGATATACGTTCAACCGTACTCTGAGCCTCATCAAGCATCTGCTGCTTACCGGCAGGAACCGTCATATCGGAAATGGAAACTGTCATTGCAGCTCTCGTTGAATACTTATAGCCCATAGCCTTGATATCATCAAGAACCTCAGCAGTCTTTGTTGCGCCATGGTTATTAATGACTTTCTCAAGGATTGACTTAAGCTCCGACTTGCCTACGTGGAAATCAACCTCAAGCTTAAGTGCATTTGCAGGATCCTCTCTGTCAACAAATCCCAGATCCTGGGGAAGAATCTCGTTGAATATAAGGCGTCCTAAGGTTGTAGGCAGGATTCCGGAAACCTTCTCTCCATTAGGAAGAGTCTTTTCAATGCGGACATTGATCTTCTGATGAAGAGTGATCTCATGATTTTCATATGCAAGGATAGCCTGATTCATGGAATTAAAGTATCTTCCGAGAATATCAACCATTTCGCATATGATCCAGCGATTACGCTTGGGATCGGGATCGATGCATACATGGATAAGCGTATCTCTCTCTATGGGATCGTTACTGATCTTAGAGATGTCCTTGCCGGCCTTTACTGTCTTAGCCTTGGCATCCTGATAAATATTATATGCATCAATTGCATCCTCTATCGAGGCAAAATCATACTGAGCCTCGCCTGTAAAATCAGGATCCTTTGATAAATCTCTCATCTTCTCCATGGTCAGATAGTAGATTCCGAGAACCATATCCTGTGAAGGAACCGCTACCGGACCACCGTCTGAAGGCTTAAGGAGGTTATTAGGTGAAAGAAGCAGGAATCTGCACTCCGCCTGAGCCTCAACAGAAAGCGGAAGATGTACTGCCATCTGGTCACCATCAAAGTCAGCATTGTATGCTGTACATACAAGCGGATGAAGCTTAATTGCCTTACCCTCTACAAGTATGGGCTCGAAAGCCTGGATACCGAGCCTGTGAAGTGTTGGTGCACGGTTGAGCATTACGGGATGTTCTTTGATAACATCCTCTAAGACATCCCACACCTCGGGGCGAAGTCTTTCAACCATCTTCTTGGCATTTTTAATATTGTGAGCGGCACCGCTTGCAACAAGTTCCTTCATAACGAAGGGTTTAAACAGCTCAATAGCCATTTCCTTAGGCAGACCGCACTGATATATCTTAAGTTCGGGTCCAACGACAATAACGGAACGTCCCGAATAGTCAACACGCTTTCCCAAAAGGTTCTGACGGAAACGACCTGATTTTCCCTTAAGCATATCCGATAAGGACTTAAGAGGTCTGTTGCCGGGACCTGTAACGGGACGGCCTCTGCGGCCGTTATCTATAAGGGCATCAACTGCCTCCTGAAGCATTCTCTTCTCATTACGGACAATGATATCGGGAGCTCCAAGCTCAAGCAGTCTCTTAAGACGATTATTTCTGTTGATAATACGACGATACAGATCGTTAAGATCCGATGTCGCAAAACGTCCGCCGTCAAGCTGGACCATAGGTCTTAAATCGGGAGGAATAACCGGAATAACATCCATTATCATCCACTCAGGCCTGTTGCCGGATTCACGGAAAGCTTCAACAACTTCCAGCCTCTTTATTATCTTAGCCTTCTTCTGGCCTGTTGCCTCTGCTAAAGCTTCCTTAAGCTCCTCAGCTTCCTTATCAAGATCAATCGCCATAAGGAGTTCCTTAACTGCCTCAGCGCCCATGCCTACACGGAATCTGCCGCTGCACTCCTCACGATATTTCTGATATTCTGCTTCAGTAAGCACCCTCTTATATTCAAGATCCGTATCACCGGGATCAAGTACTATATAATTGGCAAAATAGAGAACCTTCTCAAGTGTTCTGGGTGAAAGATCCAGGATAAGACCCATTCTTGAGGGGATACCCTTAAAGTACCAAATATGAGATACGGGAGCAGCAAGTACAATGTGTCCCATACGTTCACGACGAACATTTGCCTTTGTGACCTCAACTCCGCATCTGTCACAGACGATTCCCTTGTAACGAATCTTCTTGTATTTACCGCAATGGCACTCCCAGTCCTTAGAGGGACCGAAGATCCTCTCACAAAAGAGCCCGTCTCTTTCAGGCTTAAGAGTTCTGTAGTTAATTGTCTCCGGCTTTAATACCTCGCCCTTCGACCACTCACGTATTTTATCAGGGGATGCAAGCCCGATGCGAATGGCATCAAAGGTGAGGGGCTGGTATCCTTCTTTATTTATATCTGACATTTGTCGCACTCCTTTACATTAAACTGCGAGTTTACGTTACTCCATGGAATCTTCTCCGCCAAAATCATCATCGGGATAATCATCTTCCGCAAAAGTATCTTCACCTACGTCTACAAGCTCTTCGCTTTCTGCATCAAACTCCTGCGTCGTATAACCACTGTCTGCAAAAGATTCATCATTGCGATAGTCTCTGAAATCACCCTCTAAGACAGAACGCATATCCGTTTCTCCGCAATCAACCGTTTCTTTAATCTCAACTTCGGTATTATCATCGCGAAGTACTCTCACATCAAGTCCTAATGACTGCAGTTCCTTAAGCAGTACCTTAAAGGATTCGGGAATACCGCCCTCGGGAATGTTGTCGCCCTTAATGATTGCTTCGTAGGTCTTAACACGTCCGATAACATCATCAGACTTAACCGTAAGGATTTCCTGTAAAGTATATGCAGCGCCATAAGCCTCAAGAGCCCAAACTTCCATCTCACCGAAACGCTGTCCGCCGAACTGTGCCTTACCGCCTAAAGGCTGCTGTGTAACCAGTGAGTACGGGCCTGTCGAACGGGCATGAATCTTATCATCTACGAGATGGTGAAGCTTTAAGTAGTGCATGTGTCCGATCGTAACCGGGCTGTCAAAATATTCACCTGTACGTCCATCACGAAGTCTTACCTTACCGTCGCGGCTTATGGGTACTCCGCGCCACAGACTTCTGTGCTCACGATTTTCAAAAAGGTAATCCATAACCTCAGGAAGAAGTTCTTCCTTATGAAGGCTTGTAAATGTACCGGAGGAGATATCATAGTCTGTATCTTCTCTCTTGGCCCATTCCTCAGCTTCGGCATCGTCGAAGGGAAGATTTACATAGTCATTCGCAAGGTCAAGCGTATCCATGATGTCAGTCTCGTTAGCGCCATCGAATACAGGTGTTGCAATATTAATTCCAAGTGCCTTTGCCGCAAGCGAAAGATGAATTTCAAGAACCTGTCCTATATTCATACGGGAAGGCACGCCTAAGGGGTTAAGCACGATATCAACGGGGCGTCCGTTAGGCAGATAAGGCATATCTTCAATGGGAAGTACCCTTGAAACAACACCCTTGTTACCATGACGGCCGGCCATCTTATCACCTACTGAAATCTTTCTCTTCTGGGCAATATAAATACGAACCGACTTGTTAACTCCCGGAGGAAGTTCATCGCCGTTTTCTCTTGTAAATACCTTGGCATCCACGATAATACCGTATTCGCCATGAGGAACCTTTAATGAGGTATCACGAACCTCGCGGGCCTTCTCACCGAAAATCGCACGGAGAAGTCTCTCCTCGGCGGTAAGCTCTGTTTCACCCTTAGGTGTGACTTTGCCCACAAGAATGTCACCGGCACGAACCTCTGCGCCGATTCTTATGATACCGTTCTCATCAAGATCCTTAAGAGCATCCTCACCGACACCCGGAACATCACGGGTAATCTCCTCGGGCCCGAGCTTGGTATCTCTTGCCTCTGCTTCATGCTCTTCTATATGAACGGAAGTATATACATCTTCCTGAACAAGACGCTCTGAAAGGAGAACCGCATCCTCGTAGTTATAACCTTCCCAGGTCATAAATGCTATAAGAGGGTTCTTGCCGAGAGCCATCTCACCGTTCGCCGTTGAAGGACCATCTGCGATAACCTGTCCTGCTTCAACATGCTCGCCCTTTACTACGATCGGCTTCTGGTTATAGCAGTTGCTCTGGTTGGAACGAAGGAATTTCGTAAGCTTGTACACATCCTCCGTATTATCATCATTCTTTATGATGATTTCATTGGATACAACGCTTGAAATCACACCGCTCTTCTTGGCAACCACGCATACACCGGAGTCAACAGCTGCCTTAGGCTCCATACCTGTTCCGATAACGGGAGCCTCCGTAATAAGAAGAGGAACCGCCTGACGCTGCATGTTGGAACCCATAAGGGCACGGTTTGCATCATCATTCTCAAGGAAAGGAATAAGTGCCGTAGCAACCGAGAATACCATCTTAGGCGATACGTCCATATAATCAAACATGGCCTTATCGTATGCCTGGGTCTCATCTCTGTAACGGCCGGATACATGATTATGGATAAAATGACCGTTTTCATCAAGAGGTTCATTAGCCTGAGCTACATGATAATTATCCTCTTCATCTGCAGTCATATATATAACCTCATCAGTAACCACCGGGTTATCGGGGTCTGAATGGTCTATCTTACGATAGGGTGCCTCAACAAAGCCATACTCGTTAATGCGGGCATAGCATGCAAGAGAGTTAATAAGACCGATGTTAGGACCTTCGGGAGTCTCAATGGGGCACATTCTTCCGTAATGGGAATAATGTACATCTCGAACCTCGAATCCGGCACGGTCACGTGAGAGACCGCCGGGGCCGAGTGCCGAAAGACGTCTCTTATGTGTAAGCTCGCCGAGAGGATTGTTCTGATCCATGAACTGGGAAAGCTGTGAGGATCCGAAGAATTCCTTAACAGCAGCAGTAACAGGCTTAATGTTGATAAGCTGTTGAGGCGAAATTCCCTCTAAATCCTGAGTTGTCATACGCTCTCTTACAACTCTCTCAAGTCTTGATAAACCTATACGATACTGGTTCTGAAGCAGTTCACCTACGGCTCTTATACGACGATTGCCCAAATGGTCGATATCATCATCATTACCGATACCGTACTCAAGGTGCATATTGTAGTTGATTGAAGCAAATATATCATCAGTCGTGATATGCTTGGGAATAAGCGCATGAACACTATCTGCAATAGCCTCACCGAGTTCTTCCGGATCATCAGCATATTCTTCAAGGAGTGCAGCAAGGGCAGGATAATAAACAAGTTCCGTTATTCCAAGCTCCTTGGGATCGCATTCCACATAATTGGTTATATCAACCATCATATTGGAAAGAACTCTTACGTTTCTCTCCTCTGTCTGGATTACGACATAGGGCACTGCCTCATTCTGGATGGTATCGGCAAGTTCCCTTGTTACCTTGGTGCCTGCCTCAGCCAAAATCTCACCGGTCCTGGGTGATACAACGCTCTCTGCAAGAATCTGGTTCCTGATACGATTCTTAAGCATTAACTTCTTATTGAATTTATAACGTCCTACCTTGGCAAGATCATATCTTCTTGCATCAAAGAACATTGCATGGATAAGACTCTCTGCGCTTTCTACAGCAAGAGGCTCGCCCGGACGGATCTTCTTATATAATTCAAGAAGACCTTCCTGGTAATTGGTCGAAGTATCCTTGGCAAAAGAAGCCATGATCTTAGGCTCATCGCCGAATACATCAAGAATCTCCTGGTTGGTGCCAAGTCCTAAAGAACGAAGAAGAACAGTTACGGGAACTTTTCTTGTTCTGTCTACACGCACGAAAAATACGTCATTTGAGTCGGTTTCGTACTCAAGCCACGCACCCCTGTTGGGGATAACAGTGGATGAGAATAATCTCTTACCGAACTTATCATGACTTATTGCATAATATATTCCGGGGGAACGCACGAGCTGGCTGACGATAACACGCTCTGCGCCGTTAATCACAAATGTGCCGGTTTCTGTCATCAGCGGAAGATCACCCATGAATATTTCATGCTCGATAATCTTATCGTCCTGCTTATTATACAGACGGACGCGTACCTTTAAGGGTGCTGCATATGTAGCATCTCTTTCCTTACACTCCTCAATAGTGTACTTAACATCATCTCTGCACAAAACATAATCAACAAACTCAAGGCTCAAATGATCACTGTAGTCTGTGATTGGAGAGATATCCGCAAAAACTTCGTTAAGACCTTCGTCCAGAAACCATTGGTAAGAGTCCTTCTGAACCTCAATAAGGTTAGGCATCGCAAGAACCTCTTTTTGACGCGAGAAACTCATTCGCGTGCTCTTGCCAACTGTGACCGGACGTATCCTGTTCTTTTTCATTGACGTTTTCACCCCGTTCTTTATTTTTAACTGCAAGTACATTCTCTTTTACTAGTGCAAAAGAGGCACCAAAGCCCTATATCTTGGGGCTGTTTCGCTTTTTCGTGCCCTAAAAATGGGCGCAAAAAGAGCCTGTGAAACCACAATAGTGCGTTATCCATGGTAACACAAGCCATTTTTAAAGTCAATGATTATTTTTTATTGTTTGTTTTACATTTTCTTATTGTCTGCCTTATAAAGTGCTTTTCATTATCAAAGCGCGGAACCTTATGTCCCGCGCTTTTTGATAAATCATAAATCGAATCCTTGCTGCTTAAGGGCAGCTAATCATCGGTAAATTACTTAAGAGTAACCTTTGCGCCTTCAGCTTCAAGCTTAGCCTTGATGTCCTCAGCCTCTTCCTTAGAAGCAGCTTCCTTAACCATCTTAGGAGCGCCATCAACAAGATCTTTAGCTTCCTTAAGTCCAAGGCCTGTAGCTTCACGAACAACCTTGATAACCTTAACCTTGTTAGGACCTACTTCTGTAAGCTCTACATCAAACTCTGTCTTCTCTTCTTCTGCTGCTGCAGGTGCGCCTGCTGCTGCAACTACAACGCCTGCTGCTGCGGAAACACCGAACTCTTCTTCACAAGCCTTAACAAGATCGTTAAGCTCTAAAACTGTTAACTCTTTAATAGCATCAATAAATTCTGCTGTTGTTAATTTAGCCATTTTATTATCCTCCTGAAATATTATATTAGTCTTTACTTAATCTGCAGGCATGCCGCCTGCCAGATACTTATGCCTCTGCAGGTGCTTCTTCAGCTGCGGGCTCTTCTGCTGCAGGTGCTTCTTCAGCTGCGGGCTCTTCTGCTACGGGTGCTTCTTCTGCTGCCTTTTCTGCAGGTGCACATCCACCGGCACCGCCCTTTTCAGCGATCTGGTCAATAACACGTGCAAAGTTTGCAACAGGTGACTGAAGAGAACCAAGCAATCTTGAAAGCAGTACTTCTCTTCCGGGAACCTTGGAAATCTCATTGATTCCGGCTGCGTCATATACTGTACCTTCAACTACGCCTGCCTTAAGCTCAAGTGCAGGAGCCGTCTTGGCGAATTCAGCAAGTATACGGGCAGGTGCCGTAGCATCATCAGTTGATACTGCTATAGCACTGGGACCTTCAAGATAAGGAGCAAGTCCTTCAAATTCAGTACCCTTGAACGCAAAGTTCATCATTGTGTTCTTGTAAACCTTGTAGGTTACTCCTGCTTCGCGAAGCTGCTTACGAAGGTTTGTGTCCTGCTCAACGGTAAGTCCGCGATAGTCAGCAAGAACAACACCCTGTGCGCCTTTTACGACCTCAGAAATCTCTTCTACGATAGGTTTCTTTAACTCAACCTTAGCCATTTGTCTACCTCCTTATAGTATTCGCTGCCGAATCAGAGGGTTATATAGCAAAAATTTGTGCATAAAAAACCCTGCTCCGAAGAACGGAACAGGGCATCATAATCTTGCGATATCCAATACTCTCATTCTCCTCGGTAGGCGACTTACGTCTTACGCTTTCGCACCTACTGTCTTCGGCATAGCCGCTTTAGCGACCTTAAGCAGAATAACACATATGAATATCTATGTCAACCGGCATTTTTGACCGTATAATGGCATTTTTACCGTATAATGGCATTTTTACCGTATAATGGCAATTCAAATATTCAAATATGCAGGCTGCGCATCCGCAGGCGTTCTGATATGATTTTCTCAGCAGCAATAACTGCATAAAAGTATGCCATGATGTAAACCGGAAAATAATACTTAAAATATGAAGCGGGAGCTAATATAAATACTATAAACCAGTGACATATAAGTCCGCCGGCCGTAAAAAAATCAAACCAGTTCTTCTTAAACAGACTGTATACAAGCAATACCGCAAATATCATAAGAGGAATATACAGATTATACAGAACTGCTTTTACAATTGATATGCAGCCCTTTATAAAACCCTTTATGCCGCCTTCGGCAAAATCAATATCATAAGGGGTTGCCGCATAATTAAAGGCACCGAAGCGCGTGCGCATAAACACACCCGGATTATTTATGAATATCCTCTTTAAAGCATCTGTATAATCCGTGAATTCTTTTACCGTAGCTTCTTCCCTTACGCCCACGAAGCCTTCCTGATACAGAATGAGCACATCTTCATAATTGATATCCCCGTAATGTTCATTGATATCCCGGATCGTATCAAGAGAAAGATATTTATCAACAATTTCAAGGTCTTCCTTATTGGCTTCAAGGTCGAGACCGTTTCTGTACATATTTGTAATGGTATAGGCCCAGAACGGCTTCATCCTGTCATTAGCCGCATCATCAAGCGCTGCAGAAGAAAATATATTCTGCGGAATGGCAACAATTGCCTGGGCGATAAGTGCAGCGGCAATAAGCCTGACAACACTGCGCGTCTTTAACTCATGCCGTCCGTAAACAATCAGCATAAGAAGAGGTACTAAAACCGACAGATATATACCCTCCGTCCTCCACTGCGTAAGTACGGCGCCAAGAAGAAGCATCCATATCATTGTAGGAAAGTCACTGCCTAAAACATCCGGCGCATCTTCCTTCTTTACGTGATCAAAAAACATTTTGCCAAAAAGCAGCAGATACAGAAGAAAATATATCGGCAGCCTGTGAGCACTTGTCGTATAGGCTATCACAGGATACAGCAGAAATAGTATATAGGAGATGCATCCTATCTTATTCCCGAAATGATTACAGCTTCTTAACACGATATAACCGATCACAAAAAACTCTATGATTATTTTGAATATTATAGGCGAATACTTAAACGGAGCAATCATAAGAGACACCGTATAATAATAGGACGTCAGGATATTAAACCATGTAGAATGAGTAAGATTAACTGCATCATTATATATAGAAGCTTCATCATTTGTTAAAAATCCCTGCGGAAGCTTTATTGCAGCTACCAAAACAATAACCGCAAGATAGGGAAGCGCCTTCAGAGTGATTTTATATGCAAGGCTTTCCCTGCGCCCGGGCATGATCATCACAACAATATACCTGTAAATAAAATACAGCGCAATAAAGGTAAGAAGCTTGCAGACGGCATAATCAAAAAGCGCAATGCCATAGGCGGCAGAATCTTCTTGCGGAAATACAAAAGTACCCTTATCCCATACAAAACTTATCAGTGTATGTATAAGCGCAGCTGCAATGCTTATAATATATATTGATTTTCCATTCATCCTGCTTTTTATCTCAGTTGCCATACAATCACCCCTTGTGCGCAGCCTTACAGATTTCTCCGACTGAGTTGAAAACTTACATCATTTTAAGTATACTGTTTCGTGAAATTACTGTTTATTATAACCTTTTGGAGGACTAACCATGAAGAAAATAATAGTCACCGGCGCAAATGGGCAGCTCGGCAGGGCGGTTAATGCTCTTTATGCGGATTCAAGAGAATTCGAACTTATAAATACCGACTTCGGTGTGGAAGGGATGGGAAATCTCGACATAACAGATCTTGATGCGGTTACAAAGCTTCTAAGAGAAGTTAAGCCTTACGCCCTTATCAATTGCGCGGCCTATACCAATGTGGACGGCTGCGAAGTAAATGCGGATGCCGCTTATAAATTAAATGCCATCGGCCCCCGCAACCTAAGCATAGCCACCGCAGAGACAGGTGCTAAGCTTATGCATATTTCAACAGACTATGTATTTGCAGGAAACGGAACAAAGCCCTATACGGAATTCGATTCTCCTTCTCCTAAGTCAATGTACGGAACTACAAAGCTCGCCGGTGAAGAGTTCGTTAAGCAGTTCGCAAAGGATTTCTTCATCATCCGAACCGCATGGCTCTATGGTGACGGCAAGAATTTTGTAAAGACGATGCTTCGCCTGTCGGAAAATCATGATACCGTAAGCGTAGTAAACGATCAGATAGGCTCTCCCACAAGTGCCGCAGAGCTCGCAAAGGCCATCGCATATCTTCTTCCCACCGATAATTACGGCCTGTTCCACGGTACCTGCGAAGGCATCTGCAGCTGGGCTGATTTTACAAAGGAAATCTACAGATTATCGGGAAAGAGCACGAAAGTAAATCCCGTTACGAGTGCACAGTATAAAGAAATGAATCCTCAAAGTGCCGACAGACCTGCTTATTCGGTTCTCGAAAATTATATGTTAAAGCTCACCGGTAATTTTATGTTCGCCGATTGGGAAAGAGCAATCGCCGAATATTTATCCTAAATGTGCCAGAACATAAAATGCATCGCAACCGCAATTATTACTCCAAGCCCCGCGCCCGCTCTTACCTGAGAGGGCGTGTGGCCGATAAGTTCCTTAAGTCTTTCCTGGTAAAATTCCGGCGTCTGCTTGAAGCCGTCACGTGCCATTTCTTTAAACTGATCCATCATCTGATTGATTATAACAGCCTGGGTTCCGGTCTCCCGTCTTACTCCGCTCGCATCAGTCATTACCACTATTGCGAAAATCATACATAAAGCGAATATCGGAGAAGATAGCGTACATTCTATTCCTGCAGTTGTCGCAAGTGCGCACACCGTTGCGGAATGCGAAGAGGGCATTCCGCCGTTTCCGGTAAAAAGTCTCCTAAAGCCCGGAAACTTACGATTCATGATTATTTCAATTATTACTTTGACAATCTGCGCTAAAAGGTATGCCGCTCCGGCACTTAAGAGCATATGATTGTCACCAATCTGATTAATTATCTCCATCTTATTTTACAAGTCCCAAACGATTGATAGCACTGAATATCGCGCGAACGGAAGCCCTTGTAATATTCGAGCTTACGCCTACACCATATGTAACTCTTCCCGATTCCGAATCAAGAAGATGTATGTAAGCTGCTGCCTGTGCATTAGCACCTCCGGCAAGTGCGTGTTCCTCGTAGTCGAGTACCTTGATATTTATATTTAGATTCTCTCTCATACCGCGCAGTACGGCATCAATGGGTCCGTTTCCGACAGCTTCAAAGGTATTCGCAATACCATTTAAAGTATAGGTGAGCTGAATATGTGTATCAAGCTCGCTGTCAACGGAATCCGACCTGTCATCAACCTTTAATTTTCTAAAGTGCAGCGGCTCCTTCATATCAATATAGCAGGCCTTGAATTCCTCCATGATTCTCTCAGGACTGACCTCGCCAAGCTTCTCGGATATTGTCTGGATAACATTCGCAAATTCCTTATGCATTCCCTTTGGCAGCTTAAAGCCAAAATATGTATCCATAACAAAGGCAACCCCGCCCTTTCCGGACTGGGAATTGATACGTACGATAGGCTCATATTCTCTTCCTATATCAGCAGGATCAATTGGCAGATACGGAACCTGCCATATTACTCCTCCTCTATTCTTCATGGCATTAACGCCCTTATTGATCGCATCCTGATGAGAACCCGAAAATGCGGTAAATACAAGCTTTCCGGCATAAGGATGCCTGTCATCGATGGGCATCTTGCAGCACCTTTCGTAGACTTCCTTTATCTCTCCTATATGTTCTATCTCAAGTTTAGGGTCAATACCCTGTGAGAACATGTTATAAGCAACATTCAGGATATCGATATTACCGGTTCTCTCACCGTTTCCGAAAAGCGTACCCTCAACTCTGTCTGCACCCGCAAGCAGCGCAAGCTCTGTTGCCGCAATTCCGGTGCCTCTGTCATTATGAGGATGAACGCTTAATATAATGCTCTCACGATCTTCAAAATGAGTATTCATCCATTCAATCTGATCGGCATACACATTGGGAGTATTCATCTCTACAGTTGCAGGAAGATTCATTATTATGGGATTCTCCTTCGTAGGACCCCATTCCCTCTGAACCGCCGTACATATATCAAGGGCAAAATCAAGCTCGGTTCCCGTAAAACTCTCCGGAGAATACTCAAGCCTTATATTACCGTCAAAATCCCTGCCGTACTGCTTAACCCATTTAACGCCCTGGCGCGCTATGTCTATGATCTCCTCACGATTTTTGCCGAATACAACATCTCTTTGAAGCGTTGACGTTGAATTATAAATATGAAAGACAACATTCTTAATGCCTTTAACAGATTCATAGGTCTTAATGATCTGATCCTCTCTGCACTGGGAGAGTACCTGAACCCATACATCATCAGGGATAAGTCTGCGTTCTACAAGCTGACGCAGAAAATCATACTCAATCTGGCTTGCTGCCGGAAATCCGATTTCTATCTCTTTAAAGCCAAGCTTAATGAGCATCTCGAAGAATTCGATTTTTTCTTCAACAATCATGGGATCTATAAGTGCCTGATTGCCATCGCGAAGATCCACCGAGCACCACATCGGGGCCTTTTCGATCTCCTTATCAGGCCATGTACGTTCCGGGAAATTGACAACCGGATTCTTTTGATACCTTTTGTAATTAAGCATGTTCTCTACCTCTTTTCCTTAAAAAAGGCCCCGCAATGCGGAGCCTTAATATTATCTGTTATTCACCAAGGCCGTTCTCGATAGCTCTTATAAGTGCCTCAAGTGCCTCTGCCTCATCTTCACCTTCACAGACAAATTCAACTTCATCACCACATTTAACGCATGCGCCGAGAACGCTGAGTACGCTCTTGGCATTCGCCGTATTATCCCTGAACGTAAAAGTGATCAGAGACTTAAACTGCATAGCTTCCTTACATAGGATGCCTGCCGGGCGCAGGTGAAGACCTGTTGGATTCTTGATAACAACTTTTTGTGTTACCATCTGTCAATTCCTCCATTTCACATTAAGTAAGACAGCAAATCTGTGATTCAAAGCCATACTTATCGCGAGCAATTGTATGCTTTACCGATACCATACATATTCATAACGAAACAAATTATATCATCAAAAAATCAAAACCGCAATACTACTGAATTACTTCCTGATTCTTTTCAACTATTACTTCGAGGAACACAGGTGTTGTCTCCGTTATTCCGTAAGGGAATGCAAATGTCACTCGTCCGTCGCAGTCACCGATCGGGAAAGCGGTTGCACTCTCAGGTGTATTTCTCGGTATCAGCGTCAGCGCATCAATTACTCCGACCGCAAGGCTCCCGTCAAAATTATCAAAGGTATCGCCCTTGCCCTGGATCTCCATCGTAATCTTACCGCCGATATCCACGATAGTCGCGCTGTAGCCTTCCGGAACATTACCCACTGTGATATTCTGCATCGGAATCTCTATTACCTTCTTATCATTAGGCTCTATATCAATCGTAATATTAACATTTCCATCAAAACTCTCATCCGCGAAGGATATACCGGAAGGAAGCAGATTTGTTATATCTGCTTTAGCCGTTACATCACTGCTCATTCCGCTTATTGATACCATATCCCCCGGAATGGTTATAGACGTCATGGAATCAAGATATGCGCTCCTGCCTGTTATTACAACGCTTTCAGGTTCGATAACCGCACTTCCTGCCACGCTGTAGCCTTCAGCCGGTGATCCCGATGTATTGCATACAAGCGGAACCTCCTTGGTCGCCCATATTACAACATTTACGGAAACGTTATTATTATCCTTTGTGAGTTTGTCGTCTTCAATTACATCGCCTTCAGCATCAAGGAGTTCTACCGGGACGTAGAGTGACTCATCCGCCGCAAGATTTTCGACGCTTATCGTACAATTCGCCGAAGCAACGGAAAGTACCGAAGATTCAGGCCCCCAAACCGTGACTCTGTCGAATTTAGGCGTTGCCGCAGATAAAATAAATCCGTCAGAAGGCTCGCCTTCTATGGTCACATTTAAAGGAACAGTATGTTCCACAACATCCTCAAGCTGCAGCTTAAGGCTCTCTGTTCTTGACGATACCGATTCAATCATATCGGCGTATCTTGTGACTTTCACCTCTATGGGAACGGTATCTAAGAAAGTCATGGCTTTCATATCGGCAGTAGCCCTGATGTAGTCCCGGCTCATGTCGTCTATGACCGAGCGTTTTGCGCTTACTACAACCGTTATATAATTACTTCCGCTAAGAACCTCGTAGCACATGCCCTCATCGGTAATAACGCTCTCGTTCAATATTTCAACCGGAATGTTTGTATAAGTTTTGTTAATAACAGGGTCATCTACATTAACAACCACCAGCCACATAAAAAATGCCGCAACAAGTGAAATGAGCTTAAGGCCGATGTTTTCTGTGAGTTTACTCTTCATCCTTCGGCCTTCCTTTCCAGAAACGGAACTTTGTGAATTTCGCATCTTCTACCTGCTTATTCTGCAGCAGCACAAGCTTTTCCTTCAAAAAGTCCGCATTGACATTTCTAAAGAGTTCTCCGCCCATTGCGATTGAGACTCTTCCCGTTTCCTCGGAAACTATTATGGTAAGTGAATCTGTTGCCTCACTTATTCCCACACCTGCGCGGTGTCTTGTTCCGAGCTCCTTGGATAATTCCATATTATCAGAAAGCGGCAGATAGCAGGTCGCCGAAACAATCCTGTCGCCGTCAATTACAACCGCCCCATCGTGCAGCGGCGTATTGTGCTCAAAGATATTAACAAGAAGCTGGCTCGATACCATTGAATCAAGCATGATACCTGTCCTTGAATATTCTTCAAGCGAGTCATTATGGGCTATTACGATAAGTGCACCTGTTTTCTCACGGCCCATGGCATAGGCCGCACGTATGAGTTCCTGTATGGTCTTGTCAGAAAATCTCTGGCCCGTTATCTTCGTATTGTCAAACTGGAGGAGTCCTGAAAACATTTTCTTCCTGCCAAGCTGTTCCAAAGCCTTCCTCAGCTCCGGCTGGAACACAACTACCATAGCCGTAACGGCAACCGAGAAAATATTCTTGGCTATCCACAAAATTGTCGTCATCGAGAAAAGTGCGGCAACAGCAACAAACGCAAGGATAACTATTATGCCGCGAAGAAGTGACCATGCCTTTGTATCTTTTATCCATACAAGGACACGGTAAAGCAAATATGCAATTATGAGCATCTCAACGACATCCGTCCACTTAAGTGTCGGGAAAGTCAGCCACGTGACATATCTGTCGAAAAATGATGCTATTCTTTCAATAATCTGTGCCATTTAACCCCGCCAAAATCAAAATCACTGTCTGATCAATATTCGTAATACTCTTCCTCTTCATCATAAGAGGCTCTTCTTCTGCCGCGCGCATTTGGCATCTCAAGGGTAATCTTCGGAACTGCCTTAACATAATAGTAATATTCATCATCTTCAAACTGAACATATTCAGAACGGGAATAATCAACATTGAATATGAAGAATTGAAGAACGAGAACAATCGCCGCCGCACCTATGGATCCGAATATAACGCCAAGCACCGATACATCGGCATCAAGTACTGCTGTTCCGACAAGGATGATTATAATATCCATTATCGTCCCGACACCCAAAGCTATCTGCCAGGAATAGTTGATCCTAAGACGTCTTATCAGATATACGATCACTATGGTAACGGCAAAGGCTATTATCATAAGAATCATTGTCTCATTCTTAAGAAAACCGTCAATTATCGTCTTAAAATTCGACAATGCACTTTCAGTATCAGAAGCCGCAGATGAAAGTGCTTCCTCATGCTCCTTAAGATATTCAAGCATATAATATACGGCCGTTCCGCAGCCTACCGATATTGCCGACAGAGGCGTTCCCACAAATCCCATTGCAAGCGGGATCGCATAGGGAATATGCATAATAAAGGCAACCGGGGTAAGCAGAACCGCCAGGGCATCTTTCGGAGTAAACCTGAAATACAGGGCATACATTATAATAAATATAAAAAGCAAAATAACAGCGCAGGAAAGGGAAAGCGAATATACATGGACTATTACGACAAGTCCCGCCAAAAGCACAATGACATTCACCGGCATGAAAGAACACAGAAGCGCCAGGATAAGCACTATGGCAGGATTTTTAAGTTTTGTCATGAATCCGACATTCCCGTTTATAAACAGCAGCGTTATAAGCATTGCAAGAAACTTAAGCGCCGGAACAATATATGCCTCAAAGCGCGTATAAAACCTCGCAATATACTGTTTTATGACCAATAACTGTTTCATTTACAACTTTCCCCTTAAGTAACTATCGTCTGCGCTCCGCAGCATACATCTGCTGGAGCTGTTTAAGCTGTGTCTGGTACTTTTTAATGTATCTCTTGGCCCTTGCATATCTATAGGCATACACAAAATATGAAATAACCATATATAATGCCAGCACCAGCACATATTTGCCCAGTATTCCCTGAAGAAATTCCACAACATCCATCTTATAGAAGTCTTCCAGAAATACTTCAAGGTCATATAAAACATACATTACCACCGCCAGGGCAAACCCAACGGTGGCATAAATGGCCGATTTAAGTAATTGGAAGCTGATATAATCCCCGCGGAAATATCCGTTAATGGCAATATCCCGTCTGCCTTCGTTCTCTTCATAGGCAGCCATCTGGGCCATCAGCCTTATTCTCTCTTCATTAAGCATACGGTAATCCCTTACTGATTAAGAAAACGCATCCTGTTGCCTTCTTGGTGGCGCTCCTTCTTCTGAGGTTCCACCGGACGCCTGCCGGCACTTGAAAATGCATTCATCGTATCCATCTTGCACTTATCGCAGTATCGTCCCGTAGAAATGGGTGAGCCGCAGATCTCGCAGTTAAGGCCTGTTACGGAGCCTTCTGAAAATACCAGTCTCTCTTCTCTTACCCACTGACGGATTATGCTCTCATCAACATCACAGGCTTCAGCAACAGAAGGAACCGAAGTATCCCTGTTATCGTATATATACTGCTTAACCTCCTGGAACTTCTTCTCGAGTTCATCCTTGCATGCCGGGCATACGGGATTGCCTGCAATATAATTAAAAAGTCTGCCACACATACGACAATTTCTAACGTTCATAATATATCCTCCAAATCAATCTATCTTTCCCGTTGAAAGTGCAATGAAATATACATTTGAAACTCCTGCCTCCTTTAAGCAGGCAGCGACCGCATCAACAGTAGTTCCTGTCGTATATATATCATCCACAACAATAACGTTATTTAATTTTACACTATACTTCTTTAATTTAAAAGCCTTTTTTATGTTATTTTGTCTCTCCTTTTCTCCGAGCGAGCGCATGATTTTCGTGCTTCTTTTTCTTGTCACAATATCATCCCTTACCGGCACCTTTATATGCCTTGAAAGCTCCCTGGCTATAAGGTTTGCCTGATTAAAGCCTCTTTTTCTCTCTTTTGCTTTGTGCATGGGGACAGGGATAAGTGCATCGGGATTATAGGATTTGATTTTCGCACCAAGAAGTTCTGATATGGCCAGACCGAAATATTCGGCATATTCCCTTTGATTATTGTATTTAAATCTGTAGATGCTCTTTCGCATGGCACCATCATATATAAATGCCGATCTGCCTTCCGTGAAGACATGCTTCATTCTCATGCAGTTTTCGCAAAATTCCGCTCCTTCATCATTAAGCATTTTCCCGCACTTTAAGCAGTAGGGGCTCTTAATCGGCTTGAATTTATCTTCGCACCCCGGACATATCTTCCTTCCCTTTGGAATAACAATTTCCCCGCAGACCGGGCAATGCCGCGGGTATATGGCATCTAAGATAAAATCACTTATTTTTCGTATTGATATTATATTATTCCATCTCCTTTATCGCATCCGCAAGGGATGAGTACCTCTTCTGGGCGTCCTTATTGGCTACCATCTGTTCAAACACCGTGCTTCTTCCCAATATGACAACGCTCTTTTTGGCTCTGGTTAAGGCCGTATATAAAAGATTTCTGTTCATAAGCATCGCCGGTCCCGAAAGCAGCGGGATTATAACCGCCGGGTATTCGCTTCCCTGGGATTTATGTATTGTGACGGCATAAGCAAGTTCTAACTCTTCAAGCAGGGAATAAGGGTACAAGACCGTATGATTTTCTTCGAAGAGAACTTCTATAGTCTCTGAATACTCATTTATCGATTTGATCACTCCGACATCGCCATTAAATACGCCAAGGCCCTTATCGTAGGCGATTCCATAATTTCCCCGGACCTCCCACTCAAGCTGATAATTATTGCGTATCTGCATCACCTTATCCCCTTCGCGGAAAATCACACCCGATGACTCCTTCTCCTTTTTAGAGGGCGCCGGCGGATTTAAATATTTCTGCAGTATCGGATTAAGGGATGTTGCGCCAAGCGGTCCCTTTCTCATGGGGGTAAGCACCTGTATTTCAAACGGCGACGCATTAACATAAGGCGGCAGCTTTTCGGTAATAAGCTGGACCATATGCTTAAGGATCACGTTTATATCATCTCTTTCAAGAAAGAAAAAGTCATTGCTTTTCTTCTTAAGCTCGGGCACTATGCCGGAATTGACAAGGTGGGCGTTCTTTATGATATCGCTTCCCTCATCCTGCCTGTATATTTTCTCAAGCTGCATCACAGGGAAATATCTGCTCTTAATTATATCCTTAAGAACACTTCCGGGGCCTACGCTCGGAAGCTGGTTAACGTCTCCCACCATGATAAGTCTCGTCCCCGGAACAATTGCCTTAAGCAGGGCATTCATAAGCGGCAAATCCACCATGGACATTTCATCAATTACTATCGCATCGGCTTCAATGGGATTTTCTTCGTTCTTCTCATAGGCAAAGCCCCCTGCGATCATTCCGTTTTTGCCAAGTCCTAAAAGTCTCTGCACTGTGGAAGCTTCATAGCCCGTTGCCTCCGTCATCCTCTTTGCGGCGCGTCCTGTTGGCGCTGCAAGAAAAATGTCTGCATTTTCATGCTCAAAATATTTAAGTATAAGATTTATTGTAGTTGTCTTACCTGTTCCGGGGCCGCCTGTAATAATGCTTACTCCGTTATTTATTGATTCCCTTGCGGCATTAAGCTGAACCTCATCTGCATCGATATCATCCCTTTTAACAATCATTTTAAGAACGTTTTGCGTATCCTTATCATCATATGCCGCATTTTCGCACAGGTCCATAAGCCGCCTTGCCACATTAAGCTCCATATAATAATACTGCTTTGCATATACCCTTACTTCATCACCGGCGTTTTTTATTATGATTTTCTTATCCATAGACAAGTTCTCGATAATAAGCTTCACATTATCGGCAGATACGCAAAGAAGCTCCTCGCTCTTTTTAATAAGTTCTTCAAGCGGCAGATAGGTATGGCCCTCAAGTGTTGCCAGCGTCAGCACATAGACTATTCCGCAGGCGCTCCTTAAATCGGGATCTATATTAAGTGAAAGCCTTGATGCTATTTCATCTGCCCTTTTAAAGCCAATGCCTTCTATATCCTCTGCAAGCCGGTAAGGATTCTCTTCAATAAGGGATATGGCAGAAGATCCGTATTTCGTATATATCTTAACGGCAAGATTATTTGAGATGCCAAGCTCAGCCGCAAACATCATTATCTGCCGTAAGTCTTTCTTCTCAAGTACTGCCGAAGCTATCTCCTGTGCTTTCCTTAAGCTTATGCCCTTAACCTTGGCAAGAAGTTCGGGCTCTTCCTCTATTATCCTTAATGCATCCGCCCCAAACATATTTACTATGCGCTTTGCAAGGGCTTCTCCAACGCCTTTTACAGCTCCCTGACTTAAATATTTAAGTATCGTCTCTTCATCTGTAGGCTCTATTATCTCAAGCTCCGATATCTTAAACTGCTCACCGTAAAGCTGGTGATTGACGCGCTCTCCCTTTATCTTAAGCCTCTCTCCCTGGGAGAGAGCATGCAAAGTACCGACACAGGTTATCTCCTCCGTGTCGGTAGTAAATACAAAAACCGTATATCCGTTTTCTGCATTGGAATAAATGATGTGTTCGATGTAGCCTTTTAATTCTTCCATTTAATTACATGTCGTAATTGCGTTTCATCTGTTCATAGAGCATCTGGGCCAGTCCGTTTTCCGACTGTTCTGCGGCGCTCTTTGAATACTCCGTGATAAGACTTTCCTTGTAATAATCCGTGAGGATCTTATTGGCACCGTCTGAGTCACTCGACTCAGGCACCATTGCCTCCTCCATTTTCTTAAAGACCTGTTCGTAAAAATATGCCTCAAATTCCTTGCAGGCAGACATGAGCTCTTCATCACTTGAGCCTGACATATCCTTTTTAAGGGTATTTGAAATACTGCTCGTTGTTTTGGAAGTACTGCCTGTTGTACTCAAATAATTATTATAAATGGAACTTATATCCATATCCATGGCTTAAACCTCTTTTATGATTAAATGAATTTATCAGCGCTTTAATTCATTGGCTTCCTGCATCATCGTATCTGCCGTTGTTATTGCCTTTGAGTTCATCTCATAAGCACGCTGTGCAATTATAAGATTAACCATCTCATCTGCAACCTGAACGTTCGACTGCTCTAAGTAGCCCTGACGTACCTCTGATTTATTAAGCTGGGCATTCGTTGCTTCATTAAGAGCTGCTCCTGACGCCGCAGTAACATTGTAAAGGGTATCTCCTTCCTTCTCAAGGCCCGAAGGATTCTGGAACTGCCATAAGCCTATCGTCATTCCGGCTATGGGCTGCATATTGTTGTTGGCATCAGGATACGTAAGCTGACCTGACGCATTAACCTGTACCTTGCTGGCAATATATCCCGCCGGAAGCGTTATCGGATTGCCGGCCGTATTAAGTACGGGGTTACCGTCTGTTGAGCAGAGCGTAAGGACATTGCCCGTCCCTATTGAAAACTGGAAATTACCGTTTCGTGTATATCTTGTTCCTGCTGCCGTTTTAACTGCAAAGAAGCCGTCACCGTTAATGGCAAAGGAAGTAACATTTTCCGATGCGTTAAAAGAACCCTGCGTAAACTGTGAGGTGATTGCCGCATTTCTTACGCCTAGTCCCACCTGAGCTCCAACCGGCTTTTCTTCACCGTTTGCAGACGTTGTCTTGGTCTGAATCTCCTGATACAGAAGAGATTTGAATTCATTAACTTCTGTCTTATAGCCAACGGTATTGACATTTGCAAGGTTGTTGGCAATAGTATCTACGTTGTTCTGCTGGGCTATCATACCCGATGCAGCTGTCCATAATGCTCTTACCATATTACCTCCTACAATTTACCAAGTTCAACTGCCGTTCCTAAGGTCTCATCAAAGGCCTGGATCATCTTCTGGTTACTCTCATAAGCTCTCTGGAAATTGATAAGGTCAACCATTTCCTGAACTACCTGAACATTACTTGACTCTAAATATCCCGAATATACTGAGGCCGTCGAAGCCGTCTGCGTGGCACCTTCTAAGGGTGTATAATAATTCTCACCGTATTTCTCCAGATAATCGTAATCCTCAAAATCAATTACGCCTATGGTCTTTAAAACAACATCATTCTGTCTGATGGTGCCTGTTCTGTCCACATTGATTGTAGCATTCGGATCTATGCAGATATGATTACCGTCCGTATCAAGCAGATAATCACCGTTTTTGTTGACGAGCTCGTTGTTGGCATTATTGGTGAAATTACCGTCTCTTGTATACTTGATCGAGGTCTCACCGTTTTTGTTGGTGAATTCCACGGCAAAAAAGCCCTTGCCCGATAAAGCCAGATCAAATGTATTGCCGGTTTCATGAACGGAGCCCTGACTGTAGTCGGTATAAACCTCTCCAATCTTGACTCCCATGTTCATGCTGCCGAGCTTTCTGGGAATATATGCTTCAGATGAGTCTTTTATCTTATATGCGAGTACATCCTTAAAGGCCTCTGAGGTAGAGCCTTCCTTCTTATAACCTGTAGTAGAGGAATTGGCCAGATTGTTTGATAAAATATCAACCCGTCTCTGTTCATTTACCATTCCCGTACTTGCGGTATACAGTCCTTTTACCATAAACGACCCCTTTAAACTGTAAGGTTAGCCTAAATCATCCTCATTATAGCCTGCTAAGAACTCAACGTATTTACCTGTTCCTATAGCAACCGCCGTCATGGGATCCTCGGCTGTCATCGTGTTAATACCGGTCTTATATGCGATCAGATCCTCAAGCCCCCTCAAAAGGCTGCCGCCGCCGGTAAGAACGATTCCCCTGTCCGCAATATCCGCTGCAAGTTCGGGAGGAGTTCTTTCAAGAACTGAGTGAATAGCCTCCACAACCTGCCCCGTTATATCACGAAGGGCTTCTTCCGTCTCTTCCGATGATACCTTGACGGTTCTCGGAAGACCTGTTACCAGGTTACGGCCTTTGACTTCAAGATAATCTATTTCCGGTCTCTTAAATGCGGCACCTATCTTGATCTTAAGGTCCTCTGCTGTTCTCTCACCTATCATAAGGTTATGCTTCTTACGCATGTAACGGACGATTGCTTCGTCAAAATCATCACCTGCAACCTTGATTGATGTACTTACAACAGTTCCTCCAAGAGAAATAACCGCTATATCCGTTGTTCCGCCGCCTATATCGACTATCATGTTGCCGCAGGGCTTACTGATATCAATCCCCGCACCGATTGCAGCCGCAATCGGCTCCTCGATAATCTCAACATATCTGGCACCTGCCTGATATGTGGCATCTTCAACGGCCTTCTTCTCAACCTCCGTTACACCCGACGGTACACATACACTTATACGGGGCTTACGGAAATTCTTCTTGCCTACTGCCTTTTGAATAAAATACTTAAGCATTTTCTCGGTAACGGTGTAGTCCGAAATAACACCCTGGCGAAGCGGTCTTACCGCAACGATATTGCCGGGAGTACGTCCAAGCATAAGCCTTGCTTCTTCACCGATTGCCTTGATCTTGTTGGTGTCACGATCAAAAGCTATAACCGAGGGCTCTTTTAATACGACTCCTCGTCCTCTTACGTATACAAGCACGCTGGCTGTACCTAAATCTATACCTATATCAGAGTAAAGCATGGAAAAAATCCCCTTTCACATAACTTAAATGCATCATTATGTCGATACTATCCGATACAGTATAACTCAAAGCAGTCGCATTTTCAAAGGTTTTATACAGCTTCCTTTTGATTATTGTTTGTATAGAAAAGGAAGCACCCTGCGGATCCTTCCGTAATCTGTGCTTCCGTGCGTTTCAAACTATATATCGGAATATATTTTCAAAACTTTATAGCGCCGGCCGAAAATTAACCGAAAATTAACCGAAAATCTTAAGGTACCCGGATTTTGCGATGCTTTCTTCATTATGCTTTGATATGTAGCTTTGCGCAGCAAGCGCCATTTTATTAAGCTCTTCCGGTGATTTTCGGCAAAGCCCGCAAAGTGCCGCTGTAAATGCGGCAGTATCCTCAAGCGGCAATACATACCCGCAGCCGTGTTCAGACAAATCAAGCCATGGCGTCTGATCGCTTATTATCGGGATGCAGCCTGCTGCCATGGCCTCCGCAATGACATGGCCGTAATTTTCCCCTCTCGTAGGAAATAAAAATGCATCATATTCGGCCCATATTTTCGGAACAGCATCTGAATCGGCAAGACCTTTATATTCCCACTTTATATTCTTAGGAAGTTCCTTTAGCACCTTTTCGCACTGCGCGTAATACTCAGGATCTTCCATATTGCCGAATATATCAAAAATTATGTTATCATCTCGTGATACTCCTTTAAGCGCGCCTGCCGCCGCAAGGAGATTCTTTTTCGGTGATATCCTCGATAGGAAAATCACCTTAAGCGCCTCCTTTTCTCCCCTTACACGCGTCCTTTTTATAAGGCCGCCTCTTGGAAGATCTTCTGCTATTATCGTTTTTATGTTGTTACCTAAAACGGCCTTAAGTTCTTCATCTTCTCTTTCGCTTGTAACCGACCAGGTTATATTCTTAAAAAAGCCAAAAGCCTTCATAACTGCCATAAAAAGTCTCTTCTTGCCGCCCTTTATGGCATAGGCCTCCGGTGAAAAAGAGCCCATCGGCGCTACAACAAAGGGCTTTTTTATTGCCCCTATGCGGTTAAGAAGCATGGCCTTTATCGCATAATCATTATAGGGGCCGCAGCAATATACTAAATCTGCATCATCAGCAAGCCTTTTTATAAGAGAGAGTGAATATCCCCCGGGCGGGACATAGAATACTCTTGCACCCCTTACGTCGTTCCAGTCGTAAACCGATATGCCCGGATAAGCTTCTGTATCACCGTGATCCCTGTCAGTGCACATTATTCTTATTTCATATCTGTCGCCGAAAGCATCTACGAGATTGACTATGCTGCGGACAGGTCCGCCGTCCTTAAATCCCGGAAGATATCTTCCCATTAAAATCAAAATCTTTTTCATTTTAAGCCGTTCCATATATTCTGCTCCTGATTTTCAGCCTCGTAAATCTTCGCATCCACAAGAAATCTGTACCAGTACGCCTGCATAAAGCAGAATATTTTACCGGCCTTGCCGTCCAAAAAACCGCCCCGCAGATAATACCTGTAAATATAATAAGCCCATGCCCTAAAGCCCGCAGGGAATTTATAATATATCTTCCAGCGGAGGAATCTCTTAAATTTCGCCTTGGCATCAAGGTTGTGCTCACCTGCAAGCCCTGTGGCGTCTTTATCTTTAATGCTGTTAAAATAATCCTGAACTTCTCTCGTCGAATAATTATTATGCTTATCTATCCAGGCAGACAGTCCCTTATAGTCATGATGAAGGCTGTCGTGGGTTGTCTCAACGCTTCTCCCCTCATAAAGAAAACAATGCTCATCCATGCATCTGTCCTCTATACTGCCCTTGCCGTATTTAAACAGCAGGAGCTTGCGAAGCGGATATACGCCCCCGTGTCGTATGGGATGGCCCATAAAGCTGACCTCAAACCTGACTACTATGCCGTTTACGTCTGTATCTTCATTTTCCCTGCACAGCTTGTCAATCTCCGCCGCCGATTCATCAGTCAGCTCCTCATCGGCATCTATCCTGAATACCCATTTCGTATCAATGTCACTGTTTTCCATTGCATACAGAAACTGCTTGGACTGCAGAAACGGTGTGAGCTCATGTATTAAAACATCTGCTCCTAAGGCCTTAGCCGTCTGTACGGTATTATCCGTGCTGCCCGAATCAACCACTATTATCCGCTTTACGATCGGAGTTATTGATCTGATGCATTTTTCTATATTCTTTTCTTCGTTCTTTGTAAGAATGATCGCAGTTATATCAGCCATATCTTTATTCCTTCAGCAATTTCTCGATATTGTCTATATGCTGCCCTTTGGAGAAATGTTCCTCATAATATCTTCGCGAGCATTCTCCCATTTTCTCCCTGTCAGAGTCTGCCATTTTAACGGCAAGGCCGGCAAGCTCTTTATAATCCCCGCTCTTTGCGCACATTCCGCAGCCTGCTGCCTTAATAAGATCCGGTATTTCCCCGTCTGCCGCCGCTAAGATTGGTCTTTTGGCCGCCATATAGGACTGCACCTTTCCTGGAAGTGTATAAGAGATTGCTTTATCATCCGATAAAGTCACAAGCATTGCGTCTGCCATTTTATAAAAGCGCGGCATCTCTTCAACCGGAAGCCTCCCGTAGAAGGTCACCTTATCTTCAAGATTAAGTTCCTGTGATAAAGCCCTGCATTCTTCAAGCGCAAAACCATCCCCTACTATATGCCAGCGGATTCGATCGTCTTCGCATAAAGAAGCCGCTTTTATTATTGTATCAACGCTTTGCATCTGCCCGACATTTCCGGCAAATACATAATTCAGAGTCTGCTTATCCTTATCCTGAGCGGATTTATTCAGGGCATCGCTTTTATCTTCTGCCTCATCGCCGCAGGAAACAGATGAAAACAGCTCATCCGCAAATTGCGGAATATACATATAATTCTTCTGCTTAAGCTTAAGCTCTTTTGTAAAATAATCTTCGAATTTGCGGGATGTATACGCAATACAGTCCGCACCGTTATATATCCTTTTGCTGACGCCCTTTATGATTTTAAAAAAGGCACTATCCCTTGAAATATTAAGACTCACAAGACTCTCCGGCCACAGATCAAGGCAGTAAAGCTTAAGCTTTTTGGTCTTTGCAAACCACTTCGCAACATATGCGGGAATTGCCATAAGGATCGGGGAGAGCTGATAGACAAAAATCACATCAAAATCCTTTTTCATGGTAAGAGCCTTAAGGCTTCCGTTTAGTACAAATGAAACGTAATTCTTAGCAAGGCCTATCTTGCCCTTTGTACGCGGAGTCTCCTTAACGCGGATAATCTTAACGCCGCCTATTTCCTCAAGCCGTCTTTTTCCATCCCTGTATTCCTCCGGAATAACGCCCATGGGATAATTAGGCAGTCCGGTAAGGACCGTTACCTCATGGCCTTTTTGGACAAGTCCCTCACATACCTCGTGTATTCTGAAGGGCTCCGGATAATAATATTGGCATACAACTAAAATCTTCATATATTCACTCAATCGCCGCCGGTCATTTTCCGGCCTTAAGCCTCACATACTCTTCCACCTCGCCCTTAACCCCTTCGGCAAAATCACGTGGTGAGTAACCAAAATCCCTCGTGGCATCCTCATGGCCGTAAGCCCTCGGTTCACAGAGTCTTTGCACCTTTTCCCTAAAATCGATTTTCTTAAAGCTTATCCCATATATCACAACTGCCCCGAAATATGCTATTGGGTAAGGGCAGCTTATAAATCTCACCTTTTTGCCAAGGCAGGCACCGATAACGGTAAACATATCCCGCAAAAGGATCGGCTCCTTACCGGAGAGCACATAATCCTTCCCCGCCGTTATCTCTTCGTTCATGAGCACATCATAATATGCCTTGCCAAGGTCAGCATAGTGGACAGGCTGAAGTTCATACCTTGCACCGCTTACCGTCGGCATTATGGGGAATAAGTCCACCATTTTGATAAACGTGATGACATTTCTGTCATTAACGCTGCCGTATATCATCGTAGGTCTTAAAATGGACAGCCTGATATTGTTTTTGCGGCAGGTCCTATAGACGCAATCATCAATCTGCCTGTATTCTTCTCCGGCTTCCTTGTATTTGGAATAGATACCCGTTGTGTGTACACAGATAAGGCGCCGCACCTTATTATATGCTGCAGCCTCTGCCACCTCCCTCGACCAGTGGATTCCCGCAATATGCACAAGTGTATCCACACCTTTAAGAGCACCTTTAAGAAAATCAATATTCTCAAGGTCTCCGGTTACAGTCTCTGCAGAGTCTCCTAATGCGGTAGCCTTATCGGAATGCAAAAGGAGTCTCACTCCATCCGGGAACATCTCATCTATTCTGCTGCGATTTTCACATAAAAACTGTAAAAAAACGCTTCCTGATTTTCCTGTTGCGCCTGTTATTGCAAGCATTTAAAGTCCTCCGTGCAAAATCCGTTATTCTCTCTTTCCTTCAACGATGCCATCCTGCGCGGCCACCTTTTTGAATGTGCCGAAAAAGCATTTGCAGTCAAACAGAAATGAAAGTTTCCGGGCATACTCACCGTCAAGCCTTGCCTTAACTTCATTGGGAATCTCGTCACGGCCGTTTATCTGGGCCCAGCCGGTAAGTCCCGGAACTAAGTCATTGGCGCCATACTTATCCCTTTCCTCTAAGAGGTCGTACTGATTCCACAGTGCGGGGCGGGGGCCCACAAAGCTCATGTCGCCCTTAAATATGTTAAAAAGCTGCGGGAGCTCATCTAAGGATGACGCACGGAGTTTTTTCTCAAAGGGTGTAAGGAAAGCAGTTGCGTCAAGTTCTGCCGTGGGCACGTCTTTGGGCACCGTTGTGGGCATTGATCTGAACTTTAGGATCATGAAATATTTTTTGCCCTTTGCGACCCTCTTCTGCTTAAAGAGCACCGGACCCGGAGTATCTGCCTTCACCATGACGGCGATGATTCCCATGGGGATTGCCAGGATGATAATGGCCGCGCCGGATATAATAATGTCGAGTAAACGTTTTATGCAGTTCTTATACATCTTATTCCCTCAAAAGTAAATCGATTGACCTAAATAAAATTCTCTTACCTGATTTTATCCCGTATAAGCAGCGGCTTCACATACTGCCCCGTATAGCTCTTTTTGCATTCTGCCACCTCTTCAGGCGTTCCGCATGCAACGATCCTTCCTCCGCCGTCTCCGCCTTCGGGACCTAAGTCAATTATATAATCCGCGGTCTTTATGACATCAAGATTATGCTCTATTACAATAACCGTATTACCGCCTGATGTAAGCTTATGCAATATATCAACAAGCTTATGTACATCGGCAAAATGAAGGCCTGTTGTGGGCTCATCCAGGATATATACAGTCCGGCCTGTTGCCCTTTTTGATAATTCCGCGGCAAGCTTTATCCTCTGTGCCTCGCCTCCCGATAAGGTAGTCGAAGGCTGTCCTAACTTAATATAGGAAAGTCCCACATCATAAAGAGTCTGGATCTTGTTCCTTATTGACGGAATATGTTCAAAAAACGGCAGCGCCTCTTCAACAGTCATATCAAGGACATCATATATGCTCTTACCCTTGTATTTAACTTCAAGTGTCTCACGGTTGTATCTCTTTCCTCCGCACACCTCGCAGGGTACATATACATCCGGCAGGAAATGCATCTCTATCTTAAGTATACCGTCTCCGGCGCAGGCTTCGCACCGTCCGCCCTTTACATTAAAGGAAAATCTTCCCTTTTTATAGCCTCTCTCCCTAGCATCAGAAGTCGATGCAAACAGATCGCGGATCATATCAAATACGCCCGTATAGGTTGCGGGATTCGATCTCGGAGTCCTGCCGATAGGCGACTGGTCAATGGCTATTACCTTATCAAGCTTATCGATTCCCTTTACCTCTTTATGCTTTCCGGGAATGGTCCGGGCTCTGTTAAGGTCACGGGCAAGCCTTTTATATAATATCTCATTTACAAGGGAACTCTTACCGGACCCTGATACACCTGTCACACAAGTAAATACACCGATCGGAATGCTGACATCTATATTCTTAAGATTGTTCTCAAAAGCACCGCATATCGTAAGATATCCTGCCGGCTCTCTGCGATCTTTGGGAACCGGGATAAAGAGCTCATGACTTAAATACTTACCCGTTACCGATTCCGGACACTTCATGATATCCTCGGCAGTCCCGGCAGCTATGACCCTTCCGCCTTCTCTTCCCGCCAAAGGCCCTACATCAACAATGTAATCTGCCTCGCGCATTGTATCCTCATCATGCTCTACTACGATGAGTGTATTGCCCAGATCCCTAAGACTCTTAAGGGCGCCTAAAAGCTTGCTGTTATCCCTCTGATGCAGCCCGATACTCGGCTCATCAAGTATATATGCAACGCCCACAAGCCCCGAGCCTATCTGGGTGGCCAGCCTTATGCGCTGCGCTTCGCCTCCCGATAAAGACCCTGTCGCTCTTGCAAGCGTCAGATAATCAAGGCCCACCTCAATAAGAAAATCAAGCCTTCCCTTTATCTCCTTAAGTATTCTCTCACCTATTATAAGCTGCTGGCTTGTCAGTTTCAGTTCATCCAAATATTTTCTTGCATCCCTGATGGAAAATGTGGTGAATTCATAAATGTTCTTATCACCCACCGTTACCGCAAGGGAAGATTCCTTAAGCCGCTGCCCCCGGCATGCATTGCAGGGAGTTATCTGCATATAGGTTTCAAACTCTGCCTTTGTAATCTCCGAAGCAGTTTCTCTGTATTTACGCTCAAGATTACGTATCAGTCCCTCAAAGGCCACATCATAAACGCCTTCGCCTCTCATGCCCTTATAATGAACCTTTACCTCTCTGCCCTTCGTCCCGTTAACAAGGATATCCTTTACTTCATCGCTGTATTCGCAAAAAGGGGTATTAAGGTCAAAATCATATGCCTCGCTCAAGGCCCTAAGCAGACAGTACGCAAAGCTTGAGCCGTCATTGCAGGACTGCCAGCCAAGAGCTGTTATCGCGCCATCCATTATCGATAAGGTTTTATCGGGAATGATAAGATCAATATCAAATTCCATTTTAAAGCCAAGTCCCGCGCACACAGGACATGCTCCGAAGGGATTATTAAAGGAAAAACTTCTCGGCTCCACCTCTTCAATGCTTATCCCGCAGTCGCTGCAGGCAAAATTCTGGGAGAAGGACATCTCCTTATCACCTATCACATCGACAAGGACAAGGCCGTCAGATAGCTTAAGGGCACTTTCCAAAGAATCAGTAAGGCGCTTTTCAATGTCTTCCTTGACCACAAGCCTGTCCACGATAATTTCGATATTATGCTTTAAGTTTTTATCAAGCTTTATCTCTTCCGTAAGCTCGTATAAGCTGCCGTCAACGCGGGCTCTTATATACCCGCTTTTGGCCGCACTTTCAAACACCTTGACATGCTCGCCCTTCCTGCCTCTTACAACGGGAGAGAGTATCTGGAATTTAGTCCCTAAAGGAAGATCGCAGATTGCATCAACCATCTGGTCAACACTTTGTTTCTTTATCTCCTTTTTGCATTTGGGACAGCGCACAATGCCGGCCCTTGCATATAAGAGCCTTAGGTAATCGTAAATTTCCGTAACTGTTCCGACTGTTGAGCGCGGGTTACGGTTAGTTGACTTCTGGTCTATTGAAATGGCAGGCGGAAGACCTTCTATAGAATCGACCTCGGGCTTTTCCATCTGACCTAAAAACTGCCTTGCGTAAGAGGACAAAGACTCCATGTAGCGTCTTTGTCCTTCTGCGTAGATCGTATCAAAAGCAAGGGATGATTTTCCCGAGCCCGAAAGCCCCGTTACCACCACAAGTTCATCCCTTGGTATATCGATGCTTATATCCTTAAGGTTATGCTCTTTTGCACCCCTTATCCTTATCATCTTTTTAGCGTCACTCATTATATCCAACCTCAAAATTTTCAAGCAGATATGTTTCTTTCGTATCGCGGTCCTCGGCGATAAGGCTTATATGACTTTGCGCCATATAGCGCCGCTGGATGTTTACTGAAAAGGTTTTGTTTCCTTCAAGCTGCGAGAGCCTGTTAAGAGCGCAAAAATCAGCTTCCATACATTCATCGTCCGTTGATGCATATATATCGTATGTATGTCCGTTTGCAGGTGTGTTCACGATTCCGTCTATGCGTACTATATTAGGTCCGCCCTCTCCATCGGGAATTATATGATTGCCGTCAACCGTTGCACCGCTTACGGAAGTTATCGTGTAGGAAAGTCCCTCGCACGGCGATTTATATTCGCCATCTCCCAAATAAGCCGGTTCATAATAATAATCCGTAAAATCAGCCATTTCGGGCATTTCACTTGAAATGCTTCTCTCAGCCGTTTCGAAAATCACCATATCCGGGAACACAAGATTCACAAAATACTGAACATAGTCATAATTCTGCCTGTGCACAAAATATACTTCCTTAAAACGGTTATTGTAATATTTCTGATGGGCCTGAAAATAACTGTCGGTAAATACCAGAAGTATCTCGTTATTATCAGCGGCATTATTAATATAATGTGTGTAGAACGTATCCGTATTGCACTGCATATACGGCTTAAGAAGTTCCGTCATGTCAGCGGAATTATCCTCTATTCGGGAAAATACCGGAACATCCTCATCTATTGGGAACTTTGCGATATCAAGCGAATCCATATGCACATATTCAAGTGAATAATCATCTATTGATAAGGGCTTAACATCTTCAAACCATTCCTGTATCTTCTCATCAATAAGGCTGTGGCCTATAAAGGCGCCGAACTCATTCCAGTGGGTTGCATCATAGAGCTTATTGTATACAACCTGACTCTGCTTGGCCGCAAGAAGCTCTTCATAAGGAACTATATAATTAACTCCCCGCTCATCAAGCGCGCCGCGCATATAATCAATAACCGAGGTGTTCTCCGTATTGACATGGATAGTATCAGGGAAATACTCAGGATATATGGACTTCTTATCCGGGCACAGATAGTACAGGAACTTTATGTCTTTCGTCTCAAGATAATCCTGGGTTTTTTTAAGAAAATCACTGAATTTATCAAGATACTCAGGATCAGTGTTAAGTCTCTGATATGCTGCAATATAATCAGGATCCTTATAGAAGATATGCCCGTCCTTACCATACATAAAAAGCGGATGTACCATGACATCAAACAGCTTGTCATTTAAGGTTGTGTAGGCTTCTATTGCCTGTTCCCTAAAGCCGATCCTGTCATCAATGTATGCCGATACGACTTCATTATTAAGTGCACTGTAGCCTATTCCGGGCCATTCGGTAAGCTGCTTATTGTCAATATCCGACACCTGCTCTGTCTTATGGTTCATAAAAGCAACCGGCACTAAAACGATCAGGGCAAAGACCGCAATAAATATTATGTTGTTAATCTTACTGTTATTCTTCATAATCCTGAATCTGTTAAAACTGGAAATATATAAACGGTGAATATGTACTGTTTACTATAAACATAAGCGACGTCACAAACAATACCAGAAGGAGGACTCTTCTTATCACGCACAGCGCTCCCGTTTTGGTGTCATTAAACTGCGCAATATATACACCGGGGTAGCGCGGAAGTATCTGTGCCCAGGGAATTGCCGCCAGCACCGCAATTATAAGCATAAAGATAAGCTTCTTATCCGTATAATAGCCGAGCGAGAACGCGTTGTATGTATGTGTGCCCGTATGGAACATAACGGCAAAATAATCCATCGCCGCTTCTAAATCCTCTATCTTAAAGAGCACCCAGCCCAAAGTAACCGCAAGCATCGTATACATCCATTTAAATATTACCGGAAGGTGATGCTTTAAAGTACGTCCCTTAAAATAACGCTCTATCAGCATAAACGCACCATGCCACAAGCCCCATACCAAAAAGCCCCAGGCTGCGCCGTGCCATATTCCCGTTGCCAGAAATACGATAAGAAGATTTATATACACATTTCCTCTTCTGTTGCCGCCCAAAGGGATATAGAGATAATCACGGAACCAGCTGCTTAAGGATATATGCCATCTTCTCCAGAATTCCGTTATGGAAGTGGAAATGTAGGGGTAATTAAAATTCTCCGTAAAATCAAACCCGAACAGCTTTCCAAGACCCAGTGCCATATCCGTATATCCCGAAAAATCAAAATATATCTGAAGCGTATAAAGCAGGGCGCCAAGCCAGGAAACAGAGGTGGCCATTATTGCGGGGTCGCAGCCGAAGATTAAGTCAGCCGTCTGCCCAAGTGTATCCGCAATTATCGCCTTTTTGGCAAGACCGATTATAAATCTCTCGATTCCCGCTGCGAACTTATCCACGGAAAGTTCAGGAGCCTTAAGCGCCGCCTTCATCTTAGGATACCGCTCGATGGGACCTTCTAAGAGCTGCGGGAACATTGATATATAAAGAGCATAGTCGATAAAATTTCTCTCGACTATTGATACTCTTTTTCCTTCCTTATCAAGACTTCCCTCCATCCTGTAGACATCAACAATATAAGCAATACTTTGAAACGTGAAGAATGAAATGCCTATCGGAAGCATGATCTCTGGAAGCTCGGCCTCATTCCCTTTAATATCGCCCAACGTCTCAAGGATCATCGTTGTGTATTTAAAATAAACAAGGGATGCAAGATTAAGGATTAGGGCAGCACCAAGCACGGCCTTTTGAGCATTGCTCCTTCCTGCAGCGCTCTTTTTCGCATCATCCTTTTGGGCGAATTTCGCAATAAGGATTCCCGCAAAATAATTGACTGCTATCGATATTATAAGTATCGGGAGATATTTGGGATTATTCCAGCCATAGAAAAACAGACTCCCCAAAAGAAGCCAGACATTCCTTACCTTTTTCGGGAGTATGTAATATCCGGCAAGCATTGCCGGGAGAAATATGCAGATAAACGTTAATGTAGAAAATGCCATACCGATTCCAAACTGTTAAAATAATGTTTAATACTTACTCTCTTCTGCCTCCATGCGGGCCTTTGTCCATACGGTCACTATCATCTGACGCTGCTTCTTGCCGCGGTGCATAAGTTCAAATATCTGCTTTAAATATTCAAGGGTGACTTTCATGGTAAGCTTCGATTCTCCGGCCGTACGATCCTGGAACTTAAAAGGAATCTCAACAACATTCGTATAGGTACCGGTTGCAAGGACTTCTATTAAAATCTTCCAGCCGATAGGCCTCATATCAGCGCCCTCGATGACCTCTCTTTTAAACATGAAAAGTCCGCTTGTGGGATCGCTTATCTTATGAAGGCAGGGAAGCAGGATCTTACCTATATATCTGGCCGTTCCGGAGACAAATTTGCGGTACAGATTAAGTCCCCCGTCATCGCCGCCCGGAATAAATCTCGACGGTACGCAGAAATCAACACCTGTCTCCATTACGGCATACATTGACTTAAGAACCTTAGGCGGATGCTGAAGATCCGCATCCATAACCGCTATATAATCGCCCTCTGCTAAGCTAAACCCTTTTATAACAGCTGTCGCAAGGCCTTTTTCCGTAGTGCGGTGTTCAAGTCTTACTCCCTTGTTATTCTCCATTATGGAACGTATAACATCAGGAGTATCATCCGTTGAATCATCCACGAATATTATCTCATGCTCGATAGTGCCAAGTGCCTCATCAAGCTGCTCAACAAGCTTCTTAACATTTCCGGATTCATTATAGGACGGTACCACTATTGATAATTTGCTCATGATATTTCCTCCAAATTCTTTTTAAGTTCAAGCATTTTATCTCTAAGCATTGCCGCCGTCTCAAAATCAAGATCGGCAGCTGCTTTTTTCATCTTCCGTGTAACCTTTTCTATGAGCTTTGTAAGTTCTTCGGCATTCATGGATTCAGGTGCCTTTTCAAAATGCATCTCTTCCCTGGCTATTTCCTTAGAGATGCTTATAAGATCCCTTACTGCCTTTTTAATGGTAGTCGGCGTAATGCCATGCTCATCATTATAGTTCTTCTGGATAGTCCTGCGGCGATTCGTCTCATCAATTGCCGCCCTCATTGAATCAGTCATATTATCGGCATACATGACAACATGGCCGTCGCTGTTTCTGGCAGCTCGCCCTATGGTCTGCACCAAAGAGGTACGTGAGCGCAAAAAGCCTTCCTTATCGGCATCAAGTATCGCAACAAGCGCTATCTCCGGAATATCAAGGCCTTCCCTTAGAAGATTTATTCCAACGAGCACATCAAATACATCAAGGCGCATATCCCTTATTATCTCTGCCCGCTCAAGAGTATCTATATCGGAATGGAGATATTTTACCCTTATATCAATCTCCTTAAGATAATCCGTAAGATCCTCCGCCATGCGCTTGGTAAGTGTCGTAACAAGAACCTTATTTCCGCCTGCGGTCGTCTTTTTTATCCTTGCTACAAGATCATCAATCTGGCCTTCTGTTCCGATAACCTCAACCTCCGGATCAAGAAGTCCCGTCGGCCTTATCACCTGTTCAGCCCGCAAAAGCTCATGTTCTTCCTCATAAACGGAAGGCGTTGCCGAAACAAACATCATCTGGTCTATTTTACCTTCAAACTCGGTAAAGTTCAAGGGACGGTTGTCCTTAGCGGACGGAAGACGGAAGCCATAATCAACCAGCGACGTTTTACGGGCCTGATCGCCGTTATACATGGCCCCCAGCTGCGGTATCGTCATATGTGACTCGTCAATGATAATGAGAAAATCATCCCCAAAATAATCCATAAGAGTATACGGTGCCTCGCCCGGAAGCGTACCTGTTAAGTGGCGTGAATAATTCTCTATCCCCGAGCAGAATCCCGTTTCCAAAAGCATTTCCATATCATAATGCGTACGCTCCGAAAGCCTCTGGGCTTCAAGGAGCTTATCCTCGCTCTTAAAATAGGCGACTCTTTCGTTAAGTTCCTCCTCGATAGAGGCTGCCGCCGATGCGATTTTCTCCCTGGGGATTACGTAATGGGAGGCCGGAAATACCGCAAAATGATTAAGAAGCGCCAGCCTCTTGCCTGTAAGGGGATCAAAGCTTGATATCCTGTCAATCTCGTCTCCGAAAAATTCAACCCTTACCGCCTTGTCGCCTTCCCAGGCCGGGGCAATCTCGATAGTATCTCCCATTACCCTGAATCTGCCTCGCTGAAAATCAATCTGGTTGCGTTCGTAGCTTATGTCTATAAGCTCTCTTATGACCTCATCCCTGTCCTTTGTCATGCCCGGGCGCAAAGAGACTATCATATTCTGATAATCGGTAGGTGAGCCTATACCATAGATACAGGAAACACTTGATACCACTATGACGTCACGGCGTTCTGAAAGGGATGCAGTAGCAGACAGGCGAAGCTTATCTATTTCATCATTTACCGCAGAATCCTTCTCTATATATGTATCGGAGGAGGGAACATAAGCCTCCGGCTGATAATAATCATAATAGGACACAAAATATTCCACGGCATTTTCCGGAAAAAATTCCTTCATTTCAGAATAGAGCTGACCTGCTAAGGTCTTATTGTGGCTTATTATAAGAGTCGGCTTATTAAGGGCAGCAATGACATTTGCCATCGTAAAGGTTTTGCCGGAGCCTGTTACACCAAGCAGTGTCTCAAACTGGTTACCCTCCTTAAACCCCTTTACAAGCGCCTCTATCGCCTGGGGCTGATCTCCCGTCGGTTCATATTCACTATGCAGTTTGAAAATTGATTTATTCTCTTTCATAATATCTAATTATACGATAAAATACCCCGGCATACTACCGGGGTGTTTGTATGGGCATTTCACCATTTTGCGTCATTCCATTCGGTACCATTCCATTCGGCCCTGCCCCATCCTGCATCATTCCATTCGAAGGTGCATCCTGCGGCGGCTCGCCTCTTAGCGTCATATCTTCCTGCATTCCGCCGTTTTGTGATATTCCATCCTGCATCCCGCCCTCAGTCCGATCATCTGTCATCAAGCCATTTTGCGGCATCTCATCCGGCACATCATTGTTCTTTGGCATTCCATTTGACTCATTGCCGTTTTGCGGAATTTCATTTGACCCATTGCCATTTTGCGGCATTCCATTTGGCTCATTGCCGTTTTGCGGCATTGTGTCTTGTTCTGTCCCATCCTGCATCATTTCATCAGAAGGCAGGTTCTTAAGCCCATCGCCCTCCTTAGGCATTTTCTCAGATTCATCACCATTTTGCGGCATTTCATCAGATGTCTCTTCCGGCAGCTTTCCATCGCCCATACGCCTGTTGTATTCACGCATTATATTATTAACGCTTACGTGCAGCCATTCATCGCGGTCAATTTCTTCACCTTCTGTCTCCTCAAGCATGTCCACCACCATGATTTTCCCGGGAGTCGTGCCCTCACTGTGGGCCCTTTTAAAATCCTCCTTTGAAACGCTCTTTGCTATGGGAGAAAGGTCTTCATGCGCATCTACTCTCTCAGATAACTCTTTTGTAAGCTTATCTGTATCCTTTAGAGGCCCCGCATCCGCAGCTATGACCACATAATTCTCTTCCTCTGCAAAATACCCCTCCTGCCTTATTTCTTTAAGCGTATTCTCAACGGCATCATCAATGCTAAGACCTACAAGGTCCGATTTATCTATTGAGGATATTATGGCCTGACCGTCATCATTGACCCCGCTTGCCGATATCACACGGTCAAATATATTAATTCGGTACTCGATGGACGGATTGACATCAAGACTTACAGTTCCTGCAGGTATATAATATGCTCCCGCACCGCCGCCAAGGCAGGCTGCAAATATGGAAGCTGCAGCGATGAGGGGACGCAGCATGGATGCCTTGCTTTTTGCTTTGGCAAAAGACGCAGACACATTTATATTTATTTCTTCACCTATCCTGTAGCCGCAGTCATCCGTTACAAGAACCTTACCGTCCTTACATAAAACTGCCGCCGACTTACCGCGCTTTTCAAGTACTACAGCCTTCATAGCGCACCCTCCTTCCTTACAAATTCAAGATAATCCTTAAGCAGCGGATATTCTCCCGAAAGAACAGTCACTGCCATTAATATATATTTTCTGTACCGCTCGGGGATTTTCTTTGATATCTTCCTGCGGCTTATTATTTCCTTTGCCGGAATCTGCCCTGTCTTCTTAACCTTATTCAGAAGCTCTTCATCATCAAGGATCGCGCATATTGCCTTGGCGCATTCACGCCGTGTCTTATCCTGCTTAGGAGAATTTTCCGCAAGATCATAAAACGTGAAGCCGTACTGCTCCTTAAGCGCCGCATTTATATCAAGTATTTCCTCGCGCATATCATTTTCGCGGGCAGTTACATCGAATTCCTCAGCGCTCTTTTTCGCCAAGGCATAAGAAGCGCCGCCGTCATCCGTTTCATCATCATACTCATCGGATGAGGAAATATCGAAGTCCACCTCGTTCTCGAATTTCTTCTGCCTTCTGTAATAATCGATAAGTGAGCGCTTTATAATCATTGCCGCAAAGCCCAAAAAGTCGCCCCTGCCTTCATCATATTCATCAACTGCGCGTGAAAATGCGTATAATGCAACAGACCATTCATCATCGCTCTTTGTCACATATTTCTGTGACACCTTTGAAGCAATTCTTAAAATGGTCTGTTCATTTTCCTTTATGAAATTTTCTTTCTTCTCCTCGCTCTTTGCGGCAAGAAGTGCCCTTTCATTAAGGAGTTCAGACATAAATCAGATTCTGCCCTTATTTATATTTATTTCATGATTTTCTCATGATTTTTTGAATATATTTTTAAACCAGTTTCCTATCTTATTAAATACTGATTTAATTCCCTTTGTCTGCATACCATCAGAAACCGGTGCCGCAGCTTCATCCTCAGAGGTTTCATCCTTTGCCGGAGCATCCGCAAGCTGTTCCTTAGGGGCCTTGCCTGCATCTTCTGCTGCATTTATTTCTTCGCCGTCTGCCATTTCCGGCTTTTCCATCATTCCGCCCGGAAGAAATTCAACATCATCAACCTCTAAGCCTGCTTCTTCCATTGCTTCCTTTAAGGCATCCCAGGCTTCCTTTACCGCATCCTCATATTCAGATAAGTCAGCGCCCTCTTCGGCTTCATCAAGAGCTGTCTTCTGGTCATCCATTGCAGCCTGATATGCCTGAACAAGTTCCTTTAAGGAAGCAAGCGTGTCCTCATCCTCAACCGTTGCAATCTGCTCATATAAAGCATCTATATTAACTCCGCCGGGCATTTCCCCATCCTGTGACTATGCATCAGTCTCTTCGGGCTCTGTCATTTCACCATCGGGAGCTTCACCATCAGTCTTTTCTGGCGGTGTCATTTCGCCATCGGGCGCTTCACCTTCCGGCTTTTCGGGCGGTGTCATTTCTCCGTCGGGTGCCTCTCCTTCGGGCTTTTCGGGCGGCTCACCGTCAGGCATCTGACCCTGCATGTCCATTCCGCCTCCGTTTGGTGCCATCATCTCCATTCCACCTCTTTGGCCGCCATTTTCAGGGCCTCCCTTTGCTGCCGTTGTAGCTGCTAAGGCCGTTGATGCTGTTGCCATCACTATGGTACCCGCAATAATTGCCGCACGTCCGATTTCGAATAATGTTTTTTTCATTGTCTTTTCTCCTTTAATCTTTTCTGATTCTGATTCACATTTACTTATGGTTTTTCCCCTCTGCTTATATATACGCAGCCTTATTTTTCAAAAGTGGGGTCGAAGGAGAAATTTTTTATTTTTTATATTTCTGCAGCTTAAGCCGGAAATTAATGTCAAAAATTAAGATCCCTAAGATAGGTTTTCCCCGGATAATCAGTTCCCGTTTCCGAATTAAAGCGGGATAAATATTTGCCGGGATTATCGGAAACATCACCCATTGTGATAAACGCCGCCAGGATCATGTGCGGCGCATTATATTTAAGATTGAATTTGCCCTCATCAAGAGCTGCCTTGAAGCGGTCCGTCTGCCAGATCAGAATGTCAGCAACACTGATTCCCGCCACTTTATATTCAAGCAGAAAATCATTTGTCAGGGCATAATACGCAAATTCTTTTATAAGTGCGTCATTAGCGGAAACAATCTTCCAGAATCTGTCAAGATATTCCTTATCATCTCCGGCCGCCTCGCATAGCTTCCCGGCATATTCATACAGCTGTGTTCCCGAAATTGTCATTTTATCCCCCGTCTGCCCGTTTACATGCCTCTTAATACCTCTTTGGCTTTTTCCAGCTGATTATCGGTTCCTTCCTCAAGATATTTATCAACGTCGAGTTCTATCTCAACGTCAGGCTCTATTCCAACGCCGTGAATGCACTCACCCTTAGGCGTATAATACTCGCTTATCGTAAGCTTAACACCGCTGCCGTCATCAAGCGGGATAACCTCCTGAACAATTCCCTTGCCGAAGGTTTTCTCGCCTACTATTGTGGCATAGTCATTATCCCTTAAGGCACCGGTAAATATTTCCGAAGCGCTTGCGGTATTCTCATTTACAAGCAGCACTATCGGCATCCTTATGAATTCCGTATCAGAAGAATCATAGCTCATCGTGATGCCGTGCTTATCCTTGGTGGATACAATATTGCACTCCGGCAGTATCATGTCGGCCATTTCCACAGAAACATCCACATATCCGCCTCCGTCATCTCTTAAGTCGATTATAAGCGACGCTGCGCCCTCCTCCTTAAGTTCATTAAGGGCGGTTCTGAACTGATTGGCCGTATCTTCTTCAAAGGCGCCCACATAGATATAGCCCATATCATCTTCGCCCTCGAGCATTTCCCAATCTACGGATTCTTCATATACTAAGGCTCTTTCGATGGTAAATTCTATAAGATCCTTCTCGCCTTCCCTCTTAACGCCTATTACGACCGTTGTGCCTGCGGGTCCTTTCATCTTGCTGACAACGAGATTGATATCCTGCTCGGAAATATCTTCTCCATCTACTGTTTTTATAATGTCCCCTGCAAGCATTCCGACCTTTTCGGCCGGAGAATTACTTATCGGTCTTATTACGGTAATCACCATGGTGTCGCCATCCTGCTGAAGGTATGCACCGATACCCTCAAAGCTTCCGTCAGATGCCGACATCATTTCACTAAATTCTTCTTTTGTATAATAGGTGCTGTAGGGGTCCTCTAAGGCATCCACCATACCCTTGTACATTCCCTGCCTTAGGGCTTCCTCGTCTATCTCATTAAAATAAAGATTCTCTATAAGTGCATATATTCCTTCTGCTTTGTCATATAAATCACCATCTATTATACTTGAAGAAAAAGGGGACAATGCGCTTATCGGAATGCCGCCCCGTACTGCCTTTATGATTATCCACGCTGCGATGGTAAGCGCCACGCACAGTGTCATTATTCCTGCAGTTATAAGCGCACCCTTAATAGTTCCCTGCTTCTTCGCCTTCTGCGTTTCCTTAATGATAAAATCAAGAGACACCTGGCTGTAGGTTACCTCTTCGCCATTTTCATCTGCCCCGGGCATTTCAGTGATGGTATTTTCTGTAATGGCATTTTCCGTGATGGTATTCTCCGTAATGGTATTTTCCGTGATGGTATTCTCCGTAATGTTATTTTCCGTAATATTATTCTCCGTAATATTATTTTCCATAATATTATTTCCTGTAATATTATTCTCCGTAATAGTATTTTCCGTGATGTTATTTTCCATAATTTTATCTATCCTATATAATTCCAGGGGCTTACATAGCTTCCGTTTTCACGAACCGAAAAATGAAGATGGGGTCCTGTTGAACGGCCTGTTGAGCCTACACAACCTATCTGCTCTCCGCGCGCAACCATTGTTCCTTTTGATACAGATATGGAGGAGGCATGCATATATATGGTAATAAGCCCGTCTCCATGATCTATCATAATATAATTACCCATTGTTGAGGAATAATCCGCCGCAACCACTTCACCGTCATAAGCAGCCAGTATTGGGGATCCGCTCGGTGCTGCTAAGTCAACACCGTTATGGAACTGCTGCACTCCGAGAATCGGATGGATTCTGTAGCCATAATCATCAGACACCCTTGTGTATTTAGGGGCCGGCCAGGCAAACTTACCGCCATCGTAATTGATACCCGAGCGATTTTCCTCCAAAAGACGCTTTTTCTCTGCAAGAATAGCAGCCTCAAGTTCCTTTATAACTGCATCCTGTGCTGCTATTTCAGCCTCATAGGCTTTAACTGCTTCTTCCTTGTTGCTTATATCAGCTTCGTAGAGGTTAATCTCCTCCTCTTTAGAGGAAATGAGCGTCTCCATCGCATCCTCTTCCTGCTCAAGGGCTTCCTTAGCCTCAACAAGCTCGGCCTGTTCGGCTATAAGCTTCTCATTCGCCTCTTCAATCTTCTCCTGCGTGGCTATATATTCATTCAGCATATTCCTGTCATATTCTGACACCCGCTGTATGAATTCCGCTTTGTTCAAAAAATCCGTAAAGCTTTTAGAGGATATGAGCATCTCGATGTTGCTCTTATTCCCTTTTTCGTACATAAAGCGAATACGCCTCTTCATTGTGGCGTATTGATTTGCGGAGGTTTCCTTAGCTGCCTCAAGTTCAGCCTCTGTTGCCTTAACTTCATCCTCCTTAACCGCAATTCTCTCTTCTAAATATTCAAGATTGGCTGTGATTGTATTAAGATCTGAATCAAGCTCCGTAATATACTGTTCGAGGTCTCCCTTTGCCGATTCGAGAGATTTAAGAAGTGTCTGAACATTTGTGAGCCCGCTTTTTAAATTTGATTTATTCTGCTCTGCCTGCTCCTTTGAGGCTTCGCTTTCCTTTATAAAATCATTCGTTAAGGATGCGCTTACGCTAAGCGGTGAGATAAACGCCACCGCGCAGCATGTTACAGGTATAACTATTAAACGCATCCACGTTTTAATCTGCATACTACTACCCCTTTTGTGTGATTTACTCCCCCAAGAAAATCACACTTTAAGATGCTTACGAACAGTAAAGAAGCTTCCGAAAAATCCGATTCCCACACCAAGAATAAGAGAAATGGGCACAAGATTACGGAACAGTTCCTCGACCGACATAAACATAAGCATATCCGAAAGAACAGCAAAATTAGCTGCTGCATATTCCATTATCAACTGGTACAGATAATAAATCGCCACAAGCGGCAGAATCGATCCTATAATACCTATCAGGATACCCTCTATTACAAAGGGTGATCTTACGACAAAATCCTTGGCGCCTATAAGACGCATTATTGCGATTTCTTCCTTGCGGACGGAAATTCCCACAACTACAGTATTGCTTATAAGGAAAATCGAAACCAGCAGGAGTACCACGATAATCGCAAGTGATATATAACTTATAAGATTATTTACGTTAGTAAGAATTTCAGCAGTCATGTCTGACCTGTTGACATCCCTTACTCCGGTAAGACTCTCAAGCCACTCAACAAGCTGCGGCTGCTTTGACACATCATTTAAATAAATCTCGTAGTTTTCAGATCCCTCTAAGGGGTTATCTCCTTCGTAGCCATCTGCATATTCGCCCAGATAATCACCCTTAAAGCTCTCCCATGCCTGATCCGAAGATACAAACTCAACTCTTGATACTTCTTCTCTTGACTGAATCTGATTGCCTATCTCCTGAATTCTCTCATCCGTTATGTCTTCGTCAAAGAAAACCGTAACCGCAACTCCCGACTGGGCTGCCTTCACCGAATACTGGACATTTACCACTATGCAGTAGAACAGTCCGAATAAGAATATACAGGAAGTTATTGTCGCAGTCGTGGCCAGCGAGAATACCTTGTTGCGGAAAATATTTTTAAAGCCCTGCTTGAATGTATACAGTAATGTACTAATCCTCATCTATATATTCACCCTTCTCCTCGTCGCTTATTATAACGCCCTTTTTCATGGTTATAACTCGCTTACGCATGGCATTTACTATTTCGCGGTTATGCGTAACAACAAGAACCGTCGTACCTCGGCGGTTGATCTCCTCTAACAGCTTCATTATCTCCCAGGAATTTCTCGGATCGAGATTACCTGTAGGCTCATCCGCAAGCAAAATCGGCGGATTGTTGACAAGGGCTCTTGCAAGAGCAACCCTCTGCTGTTCTCCGCCTGATAACTGCTTCGGTTTAGCTTTGTATTTACCGGCCAAGCCCACTAATGAGAGCATTGCCGGAACATTCTTCTTAATCTGACGTGTAGGCACCTCAATAACACGCTGTGCAAAAGCAACGTTTTCATACACATTACGATCCTTAAGAAGTCTGAAATCCTGGAACACGACTCCTATATTGCGCCTGAACTGCGCCACCTTGCGTCTTCTTAAGCGTGTTACATCATAGTTGTTGACAACTATGCGCCCGCTTGTGGGTGTAAGCTCCCTTAAAAGAAGCTTGATCATGGTCGATTTACCCGATCCGCTGTCTCCCACTATAAATACAAATTCGCCGCGATTAATCGATAAATTAATATCGCTAAGCGCCGGCACTCCGGCCACATATGATTTGCTCACATTTTCGAGCCATATCATAGGCCCTCCGGCATTATCCCCTATCTGCCCTGCCATTTTCTCCCTTTCCTGCGTCCCAGCCGGGATGCACTTAAATAAATACTGATACTTATACTCTCATAATCTTACTGTTTTAGTAGTCAAATTCCTCCATGTATTTCATGTACTTGACTACCATAAGCGCAATCTTAAAGGTGATTGCATCCTCAAATACCCTTAAATCAAGGCCTGTAGTCTTCTGAAGCTTATCAAGCCTGTATACCAAAGTGTTCCTGTGAATAAACAGCTGTCTGCTCGTCTCCGATACGTTAAGACTGTTCTCAAAGAATTTATTAATGGTCATAAGAGTCTCTTCGTCAAAATCATCCGGACTCTTTCCATCGAAAATCTCTTTTATGAACATCTTGCACAGAGGAATCGGCAGCTGATATATCAAACGCCCGATACCAAGCGCACTGTAGGCAATGACATCCCTGTCATCAAAGAATATACGTCCTACATCAAGAGCCATTTTTGCTTCCTTATAGGAGCGGCTCACCTCGCGTATCTCGTTTACTATTGTACCGTAGGATACGTGATTGTTCTTCTCCACCTGCTGATTAAGAAGCACCAGCAGTTCATTTGAAGCCTGCTCGACTTCTTCATAGCCTTCAAAATCAGTAAGCTCATGCACTATAATAATACACTTCTCGTCAACTGCCGTAACGAAATCCTTAGGCTTCTGCTTGAAATAATTCTTAATATTCTCGATTACGCTGACTGCCTTAGCTCCCGGAGTCTCCGCCAAAATAACTATTCTGCGGGCTTCCGTTGCAATATGAAGCTTCTGCGAGCGTGTATAGATATCCACAAGAAGGAGGTTATCAAGAATAAGATTCTTAATAAAATTATCCTTATCAAAACGCTCCTTATAGGCAATAAGAAGGTTCTGTATCTGGAAGGCCGCGATTTTGCCTGCAGTATACGAATCCTCACTGCTCCCCTGCGCTACAAGAATATACTCTATCTGAAGTTCATCGTAAACCTTAAAAAACTGATACCCCGAAATCTCCTGGCTGTCAGCCGGAGATTTGGTGAAGTTGGACACAGCCTCGCGGTAATCAATTGTCTCCTTAAATGTAGCTGCAAGAACCTTACCGTCTGTATCGATTACGGAAAGATCTATCTTGGTAATCCCCTTAAGTCCCTCAATTGTACTCTGCAATATCTGGTTAGAAATCATGTCCCCACTCCTTTATCTAAAGTAACCCGTTCCCCATAAAAACGTAGATATAGTCATTTTAATACAACATCACAAAAAAATAAAGAATTATTTAGCAATTTTCACTAATGCACTTTCGTTTTTTATGATATACTTATGCCATCGCAGTATCGGCTCTTGTGATTTTGGCGTCGGTACGGGTAAAAGAAAGTTTTACCACCTGCGTTATTACGTAAAGTCGGAAGATTTCTCCGGCAAAAAGACCATATAGAGGGTTAATATGTTTAATTTAGGGCAAAATCAGGAACTCTACATAGTAAAGGAATGTCAGCACGGCATATATCTTGCGGAGGAATTCCCCTGCAGAAGGGATGCGGAAGAAATTCTCCTGCCGGGCAACGAGGTTCCCACCGAATATAAAACAGGGGATAAACTCAAGGTCTTCATATACCGCGATTCCGCAGACAGGCTCATTGCCACTTTAAAGGAGCCTTTTATACATCTGCATGAGGTTAAGCTCTTAAAAGTCGTATCAACATCCAAAATCGGAGCTTTTGTTGACTGGGGGCTTGATAAGGATCTTCTGCTTCCTTTTAAGGAGCAGACTAAAAGGGTTGCCGCCGGTGAGGAAGTCCTTGTGGCTCTTTACACAGATAAATCATCAAGGCTTTGCCTTACCATGAACGTCTATGATTATCTGAGTACCAACTCTCCTTATAAAAAGGATGACACCGTAACAGGGCGGGTATACCAGATAAGTGAACGCTTTGGCGCCTTTGTCGCCGTCGAAGATTATTACAGCGCACTTATTCCTGCCCGTGAGGTAATGCCCGATATAAAAATCGGGAAAATCATAAATGCCCGCGTCAGTGCAGTACGCGAAGACGGTAAGCTTACGCTTTCTCCCAAATTAAAAGCATATCTTCAGATGGATGAGGATGCGCTTAAGGTTTTAGAACTTATTGACAGCTTTGACGGTGTGCTTCCGTTTTCCGATTCGGCCTCCCCGGAAGTAATAAAGCGGGAGCTTAACATGAGTAAGAACGCTTTTAAGCGCGCTGTTGGCAGATTATATAAAGAGCGCAGGATATCAATAGAAGAACATTGCATCAGAAAGATTTAAAATCATGCAGAATAACAACAAAATAAAGCCTACCTCACCTTCCGGGCTTTTTCTTGCCGTGGTGCTCATTCACCTGTCGGTTTCGATTTTCCTTACAATAATAAGTGACCGCTTTGCAATTCCCATCGTCCCTGAGCTTATATTAAGTGAGCTTATCATCTTGATCCCGGGACTTGTATGGATACTTAATAAAAATGTCTCCTTTAGGGCGGAGCTTTCCTTTAGGCCGCTTAAGGCGGGCACGATATTCATGAGCATACTTCTTGCCTATCTGCTCATGCCCCTTGTATCACTTATTAATCTCATATCCCAGCTTTTTACCAAAAACGAAGTCCTTCAGATTTCAGATGAGGTTACAGGCTGCAATTTCTTTGCAGTACTGTTTATCATAGGCTTCTTCGGCCCTTTTTGCGAGGAATTCGTATTCAGGGGCATAATATTCAACAGCATGAACAGGTTTGCAGGCGGTATTGCAGCCGCCCTTATGTCAGGCTTAATGTTCGGGCTTTTGCATATGAATCTTAATCAGTTTCTGTATGCCTTCTTCCTCGGTGTGATTTTCTCTGCTGTAAACTATGCCTCAAAAAGCCTGTACACCTCCGTTATCATGCATACGGTCATTAATTCCCACAATGTGATCCTGCTCTATATGGAAACCTTTCTTTTTGATAAGTTAGGGCTTGATATGCAAAGCGTTGCCGATTCCTATACAACTGATTCGCTCCTTATGGCAATTGCACTGTTTTTACTGCCGGCACTTATCGCATCACTTATCGCAATTCCCGTAATGAATTACATCGCAGTGCACGAAGGAAATGAAGGTGCATATATAAACTTCCTAAAGGAGAAGCCTTCCTTTGACCACCCTATTCAGGATAAGGCCAAAAGCCTAACGTGGTGTATTAACATCTTCTCAATCCCTGCGCTTTTAATATGCCTTATCATGATATTCTGGAATTTTTAAAATTTAGCTAAGACACTTCTTTCGCCCCATATCAAACCCTATGGATTTTGGCAAAAAATGACGATATAATTAATAAGCATCATTATGAAAGGAGGTCTTTGCGTATGGATTTTGATATTGCCTCTATACCTTCAATGTCGATGGCCATCTCTCAGAGTGGCTCCTTAGAGAAGGTTGGCACAGCGGTTCTTAGCAAGTCCCTTGATGTTGCAAACGAAAATGCTGCCGCATTGACTAGGATGATGGAGTTGTCTGTTAACCCGAATGTAGGAGCAAGCTTCGACGTTTCGGTATAGCAGATGAAGCTGCATCTCTTCCTTAAGATGTGTATTGCAGCAAGAAGACCACCCCACTACGGGATGGTCTTTTTTATTTCCTGCTCTATTATCGCATTTTAAATATGTCTCCTTGCGTATTTGACAGTGAAAGGATTATGTCAGCATTCGCTCACATTATCTGATATACATCACATAAGTATCTGTCGAATTCAAAGCTTGCAACATAGGACGGCGTATAGCCTGCCGCATTTATCTCTTTTAAATCTTCACTGCTTATTTCATACCCGTCCTGAACAATAAGCCACATGGCACCATTTGCCGCATCCGCATGTTCTAAAAGGGCTTCACTTAATATCGCCTCGTATTTAATGTCCGGCGCACCTGATAATATGGAATAGAAGGGGATGATAAACTGAAATTCTTCATGCCGTTCTATTGTGCAGAATATATCATCATTTGTAAAATTCTGCTCCATGAATGCAATCTCATAAGATGCATCATTATCATATTCTTCCCCAAACTGGGCGCAATAGGTTACTCCAAACACCGCCGCTATCAGGACGCAGGCTGCAATCCCCGCATACCTTATTGCTTTTTTGAATCTGCATTCTTCCTTAAAAATCACTCCGGAGAGCATCACCGACGCAAACAGCCATATAAGTCCCGTTGAAAAGAACAAATACCTGTCCACAAAGATATTGGCAGTCATCACTTTGGAAATAAGCGTTCCGAATATAAGAACCCCGTAATATACCATAAAGCAGGTGAGTGCATATATACACTCTTTACGCGATTCTTTATCACCGTAAATCTTTAATACGGTATAGCCTATAAGTAATAAAATCATCAAAAGCAGCAATATGGATACGGCTGTATTGCCTGTAGTAAACGGATAGATCGCATACTGCACAAAAAGACTTAAGGTTATTTCCGGCATCGTAAAATATCCGCTTACGCTCTTAAGCTGATTAAGCGTAACCACAAGACAGGGCAGATATAATACAACTGTTATTGCAAGTGATATAAACCAGTTCCTTAACGATTCCCTTGCCGCAAAGAAATAATAAATGAGGAGAAACAGATAGACAAAACCCACCGCCACAAAGGCAAAATGATGTGAATAGCCTGCCAGAGCCGAAAATACGGCAAACATAATGCAGTTCTTTTTGTTAAAATCGCACACGATCTCATAAGCATACACGCCTGCTGCCGTGGCGAAAAAGAACCCCAAGGAATACATCCTTATCTCTATGCCGTAATGGAGCATAAGCGGCATGCCGGTAATGCATACCATAAAAATAAGGGACGTGAAAAATCCGAAACGCTTCCTTACTGTCACAGCCCCAAGTATAAGGGTTGCCACCATCGGAAGTACGCTTGTGATTTTCATCACGGGGATAGTATAGCCGAATATGTCTGTTGCAAGCTTTAAGAGTATATTATAAAGCGGCGGCAGAGTGTCTGCCATTGAGCGCCTGATAACGTCGTAAAAATCCGTATGCACCAGAGTCGCCGTAAAGGCTTCGTCAAGCCATACGTTGTTGTTAAAGCACAGGGATATAAATACAAAGCTGCATATTATAAGAACCGCATATGTGATTACAGATTGTTTTTTAGTATTCATGACATGATTTTACGACAACTTGATGCCATCTGCAAGGCAGAAGAAAAACAGGCGGCTGATCACTCATCCGCCTATTATGCATCTAAGGCTCGTAGCAGCCTCGATTGCCTGCTTAAAGCTCTCCATGGTCTCATTCGCAGGAAGAGGCGTATTCCCCATCTCATAGGCACGCCCTAAGCCTTCGTATTTACCCTCTCCGTAATTATGATACGGCAGGATATGTATCGTATCAACGCCCGGAAGGGAGTCTGCAAAACGCGCTATATCAAGAAGCTCTTCCTTAGTGGCATTAAAGCCCGGAATGACCGGAACCCTTATCACAAGACGGCACATTCTGCTCTTTGCGATTTTCTGTGCATTCTCAAGCATAAGGGAATTCTCTCTTGCGCACCACTGCTTATGCTTTGTGCCGTTCATGTGCTTAATATCCATAAGATATGTATCAAGGTATGGCAGAATCTTCTGCTCTATCACTTCCCACTTCGCATATCCCATGCTCTCAAGAGCTGTCCCTATACCCATTTCCTTAGCGCCTCGTAGCAGCCCTTCGGCAAAATCAGGCTGCAGAAGGCTCTCGCCGCCGGATAGCGTAAGGCCGCCGCCGGATCTTTCATAATAAGGCATATCCCGCTTTACGACCTCTAATACTTCTCCTACCGTTATATCGCGCCCCATGACCTTACTCTTTCCGTTTATGGTCATGGTCTCAATGTCAAAGGACTGGGATTCGGGATTGCAGCACCACCTGCAGCGAAGAGCACAGCCCTTTAAAAAGACTATGGTCCTTACTCCCATGCCGTCATGTATGGAATAGCGCTGTATATCAAATATTCTGCCTGTAATATCCTTATAATCCATTATTTAATATCCTCGATTCAAATACGCCTGTAAAGAAAGTGCTTATCCTACCGGTTCTCTGCCTGCTCGGTTCTTCTTATTATTTCATCCTGCAGTGATTTTGACAGTGTCGTGAACAATGCTGAATAGCCTGCGACTCTTACAACAAGCCCCGAATATTTCTCGGGATGTGCCTGGGCATCCAATAATGTCGCTCTGTCAACAACATTAAACTGCATATGCATACCCTTCTGATCAAAGAATCCGCGAATAAGCGTTATGAAGGCCTCAAGCCCCTTATCACCCGCCATTGCAGTGGGATGCATCTTCATATTAAACAGCGTACCGTTGCTTGCAATCGCATGATCAAGCTTTGCAACCGAATTGCAGGCAGCCGTAGGGCCGAGTACGTCTCTTCCGGATGAAGGAGACACGCCGTCCGCTACGGGCGTACGAGCCAGTCTTCCGTCAGGTGTTGCCCCTGTCTGGGCACCTAAGGGAACATTTGCCGATACAGGATAGAGTCCTGCCTGGAATACGCCGCCTCTTGGATTGCGGTAGTTAGGAAGCGGCTCTGTATAATAGTATGCTGCTTCTCTTGCTATCATATCCACTTCGTCATCATCATTCCCGTACTTCGGAAGCTCGTCAATAAGTGCTTTTATCTCCTTATAGCGCGCACGTTCCTTATCCGGGATTTCCATTGCAAGAACCTTTTCCACGACGCTCTCGATAAGCTCTTTTGTTATTTGCTCGCCCTTATCGCTAAGAGCGCGGCCTACGGAAAGTGCAGCTTCTCTTGCAACATTTATATCTATTCCTTCGCCGTAGTTCATCTCCAGCGCTTTTTTAAGCTCAGCCATGGTAACCGTCTTATCTTCATAGACAAGCTTCTTTATTGCGTACAGGGCATCTGCCACATTTGCAATACCAAAGCCCTGAGGGCCGGTAAAGTTATGCCTAGCGCCGCCTTCCTGGACTGATTTTCCGGCCTTTATGCAGTCGTCGATAAGGCAGGATTCAAAAGGCAGGGGGCAGAGCTTTGCATGGGCTAAATCAACAGCATTGTCCGCATTTACAAGAAGGGATATGTTATAATCCATCTGCTTCTTATAGGCTTCCTTGAATTCTTCATATGTGGTAAAGCCCGTTACATCACCTGTCTGAATGCTGGCAATCTCTCCTGCATCATATCCGTTTGAAAATACCATTTCCAAAGGTCTGCACATATTAAAGAATGCCGCATCATGCCATCCGTCCGTACAGCCCGGTGCCTGAGGTTCAACGCAGCCTATAATGCTGTAGCCTCTTGCTTCTTCAAGAGTATGTCCCGTCTTGAGCATTGCGGGAATAATAATCTCATCATTATAGTATGCCGGCAGTCCTATTCCCGTACGGGTAAGCTCAGCTGCCCTAAAGAGAAGTTCTTCAGATGATCCGTTCCATACTCTTATCGATAATGACGGCATAGGCAGAAATACGTGTCCTGAAGCATTGATGCACATAAAGGAAAGATCATTTGTGGCATCCTGGCCGTCGATCGTCTGACCGCCGACTATAAGATTCTGGAAAAGCGAATACCCCGCAAAGCCCTCTGCCGATACGGCGTCACGGCATTTATTAAGATCGTTTAACTTAACCCATATACAGTCAATAAGCTCCTGGGCCTCTTCTCTTGATAAGGTTCCCCTTTTGCGGTCCGCTTCATAATACGGATACATATACTGATCAAAGCGTCCCGGAGAAATCGAATGACCGCTTGATTCAAGCTGCAATACCTGCTGGGTAAACCAGAAAGCCTGGCAGGCTTCCCAAAAAGTCTCGCAGGGATTAGCCGGAACCTTTTGGCACACAGCTGCTATTGTCAAGAGTTCCTTTTTACGGACCGGATCCTTCTCCTTAGCTGCCATCTCATCAGCCAGCTTTGAATACCTTAGGGCATAATCAATCACTGCCTGACAGGATATGATAACTGCCTGCAGGAAACGTGATTTTGAAGAATAATCGGCATCCCCGAACTTTACTGTCGCAAGTTCATCGGCAGCTTCCTTTATTATTCCGTTTAAGCCCATTCCTATGACTTTATCATAATGAACATTTGTATGTCCGACACCGTTATAGAAATAATTGCCGACGGTAAATACATTATGCTTCATTGCACGCAGTGTCTCAGGTGCCATGTAAGCCGTTGCAAGCTCGCTTGTCGTCTTACCCTTCCAGTAGGGGTTGACAGCGCGAAGGCGCTTCTTGGTCTCTTCAGAAATATAGAAGGGATCGGCGCTTCTTGTCTCAACCGTATCAAATTCTGCCTCAAGCCATTCATAGGAAAATTCAGGATAGGTCTGGCAGCCTCTGGGTGCAATTGTGCTGCTGCCCACAATAAGCTCATTGTCCCGGATTATTATGGGAATATTTTCAAGAATATGCTTAAAAGAAAGTGCCTTTCTTAAGACAACAGGCATACCTTCCGTCTGTTTATAGGATTCTGTTATAAGCTCCGCACGCGCAGCCTCAATCTCAGGCATCTTTGCGAACAACGCTTCAACAAGTTTGGGAATTCTGTCTGATTTTGCTACCGGTGTACCATCATATGAATATGCGCCCATTTTATCTTCTCCATTTAGGGATATATGCATTTAACCCCTGCACTCTTAAATGCTTCAAGCCATTCTTCCTTAGGCCTTTTATCCGTAATAACAACATCTATATCTTCAAGATTACCGATCTGTGAAAATGCCACCTTGTCGAATTTAGTGGAATCAACAGCCAGATATACCTTTTCCGAAGCCTTTACCATATCCTGTTTAAGGGAAGCGGTTTCATCATTGCCGTCCGTTATTCCCTTTTTAATATCAAAGCCCTTGCAGGACAGGAAAAGCTTATCCGCATTATAGGCATTAACCCCGTCTGAAGCCTTCTTTCCAAGAAGCGACATTGATCCTGCCTTTAAAAGTCCGCCTGTCGATATTATGTCCCAGCCGTCCACATCGGAAAGTTCCAAAAGATTCTCAATGGAATTTGTAATAACCGTAAGCCGCTTTTTATCCTTTATGTTCTTGGCGATAAAAACTGCTGTGGTGGAAGCATCCAAAAATATGTGATCGCCGTCGCTTATCTGACTGCTTACAAGTCTTGCTATCGCCCTCTTGCCTTCGGGATTGGCCTTCTGCCTTACATTAAAAGGAAGGTCTATGCTGCTTTTCTCATTAAGGACAGCTCCGCCGTAGGTCTTTGTAACGATCCCTTCCTCTGAAAGCTTTTCAAGGTCACGCCTTATGGTCTCCTCCGAAACATCAAATTCACGGCTTAATTCAGATACTATTACCTTTTTATCCTCATGTATTTTTTCTAAAATTATATTTCGTCGTTCCGCTGCGAGCATTGTTCCCCCCGCTTAACCTTACCGGATGATCGGTACTTTTACTTACGTTTTATTTCATAAATTCTTAAAAGATATATTTTATGAGTTTCTCGGAAGGCCTTGCAATAACCTGTGAATCAAGGAACATTCCTCTGTCTCCTGAATCTGCCTTGGCTCTTTCTATTGCGGCTGTTACTGCAGATACACTTCCTGTTAAAGTCATATAACTCTTTCCGCACATACCCTTTGCAAGGCGAAGCTCTAAAAGGTCTACTATCGCCGTCTTTGCCGCAAGATCGGCTGCAACTATAAGAGCTGCAACATCATAGGTCTCAAGTATTCCCAAAGCATCGATCTTATCGGTCTGAGCCGTTCCGTATATTGCAGGGAAAATCGAATCATGGGGGTTTCCGAGAACAAACGTATCAATGACTTTATCCGTAAACATTCCCGATGCCGCATCAACTGAGGCCTTTACCGCCGATATCTCGCCTGTTATAAGAACAACGAATTTACCGGGGCAGGTAACCTCTGCCTGCAGGATCTCCACGTCTGCTGTTTTTGCCATAATATCAGCTGCATAAAAACCGCTTGATACCGTTGAAAGTTCTACCATACCAATTGCCTTGGCCATTTTTGTTATTTCCTTTCTCTGACAACTACTTCTTTATCTGAAACTTCTTCGACTATACCGTCTATTGAGCAGTGGATTGCAACGCTTAAGCCTTCTGACGGCTGTGCTATAAGCTGTCCCTTCTTAACCTCTTCACCTTTTTTTACTATCGGCTTTGCAGGAGCACCTATGTGCTGGCTCATCTGGATCTTTACATATGAGGTTGTCGGCGTCGTGTCTATAAACGGTGCGGACACATCATATTTGGATAAGCCGAGTCTTGCGGCAAGTCTGTGAACGGGAACCTGTCTTAATTCCCTATCCTCCATTAAAGGTCCCGCCGTGACTTTCTCAGGCTTAATGCCTGCTGCCCTAAGACCGCCCTTAAACTGGGATATTATGGAGCGAGGTGATAATCCCTGGGGACAGGCATACTTTTCACATAAGCCGCAGCCGCTGCAGTATGAAGCATTGATAAATACCGACAGATCTGAGGTGTCGGAATTCGCAACAGCCCTCATTATCCTGTGGGGTTCGATCGGATGCCCCAAAGCATGTCTTGGACACATATCCGTGCAGGTTTTGCACTGACAGCAGGCCGATGATGCTCTGCGCTTTTCCGTCTGCAGGTTCTTATTCATTTTAAGAACCACCGGATGATTATCGGGAAGGATTATAATGGCATTCGTTGTTTTTGTAACAACAGTATTCTCATTCCCTATAAAGCCCATCATGGGTCCGCCGATCACATATGCCGGATTATCGATCGTGATTTTCCCGGCAAGGGAAATCGCCTCACGAAGGGTTGTTCCAAGAGGCACCCTTACGGTAAGAGGCTTATCGATTTCGCCGACAATTGATACTAATTTATTGGTAACGGCCACATCAAGGTGTACTGCTCTGTATAAGTTATACATAGTCTCCACATTGTAGACCACAACATTTTCGTCAATCGGGATCCCTCCGGGAGATATTACACGTCCTGTTGCTTCATATATGAGCATCACTTCGTCTCCCATGGGATATGCTGATTTTAAGGTCTTAAGCCTGACCTTGGGATATTCGGTAAGTTCGCGTCTTAGCGCTTCCACAGTACTTTTGTACTCGCTTTTTACGCATATAACTGCTTCCTTAGCTCCCATCGCTTCCCTTACTTCATCAAGCATCTTAACTATTACGTCAGTATGTACTGCCAACAGCTGACGATGAAGTTTAAGAAGCGGTTCGCATTCTGCGCAGTTTAATATAACCGTATCCGCCTTTTCCGTCATTTTGGCGTATGCGGGGAAGCCGGCTCCACCGGCTCCCACAACACCCTTTTCTCTTGCAATTTTCTTAAGATCATCAATAAGCATTTTACTTGCTCCATTCCTGTCCTTCATCGATTATTCCGACAATTGCGGCATCAACAGGGGCGCTGTCCATGTCGCATCCGATCCTGGCTGCGCTTCCCTGAGCCACAAGAACATACTCACCGATTCCGGCACCGATTATATCGATTGCAACCAGCTGATTACCGCAGGTCTTCATCTGATCAACAGGCTCAACAATCATAAATTTATTGCCTATCAACTTATCACTTTTTCTTGTGGAAAATATACTTCCTACAACTTTTCCTATAACCATATCTATCCTCTTATATAGATATTAAATGATAACTACCTTATCTCCCTGCTTTATCCCGCAGGCATTTGATTCATCCGTATCAATATGCATCTCGAGTGTGAAGGATTCATCAACACGGATCTTAACGTTCTCAAGCTTGGCGCCGCGTTCATTGTCGCACTTTACCGATACGAAGTCGCCGTCCTTAAGGCCTGCTGATGCAGCATCTGCAGGTGACATATGTATATGTCTTGCAGCCACTATGCAGCCCTCTTTAAGATAAATGGCACCTTTAGGTCCTACAATTGCTATGGGTGCTGAACCCGCAATGTCTCCGGACTGTCTTATGGGAGCCTTGATACCCAGTGTTCTTGCGTCAGTTGCCGAGATTTCTATCTGGGATTTGCTTCTTACGGGACCTAAGATCCTGACGTTTTCTATTGCGCGAAGCTTAAGACCAACTATGGTACACTGCTCGTTAGCGGCAAACTGTCCGCCCATAAGGTCTTTCTTTTTGGTAAGCTGATAACCCGGCCCGAAAAGCTTTTCCACATCTTCCTGGGTCAGATGAATGTGCCTTGCCGATACTCCGACCGGCACACTCATTCTGCCTTCCTCATTCTGAGTGGAGAGAGCTTCCATAACCATTCTGGTAATCTGCTCTATGCTCGTATTATCCATAAGTTATTTCACCTTCGATTATTTAAGCTTAGGTAAGATCATCTCAACATCATTATGAGGACGAGGGATTACATGTGTGGCAATAAGCTCACCGAGCTTGCCTGCTGCGTTTGAACCTGCCTCAACTGATGACTTAACAGCGCCTACATCACCGCGTACCATAACAGTTACAAGACCTGAACCGATCTTCTCTGTTCCGATAAGCGTAACGTTTGCTGCCTTACACATTGCATCTGCTGCTTCAATTGCTGCTACCAAACCTCTTGTTTCTACCATTCCTAATGCTTCAAGTGACATTTTGTTTTCCTCCTTGTTAATAAACTGTTATAGGTTAATTGTTCGTGTCTATGGTTTTGAACTGGCCTTTTAAGTTAAAATCAGGCGGCTCATCACCCATCATTCGGGGTGCATTCACGTCTTCCCCTTTACCCTTAAATCTTGATGCGGATAATGCTATCAGCCTTACGATTTCGGGATGAGGATTAGGCAATATACCCCAGGCTGCCGGTTTTCTCAAGGCAAGAGTTCTTCCGGCCTCGACGGCCTCCTTCACTGCAGCGACTTCACCCTCTACAACCAGTGTTACCAGTCTGCCTCCAAGCTTACGTTCCCAGGTGGCAAGAGTTACATCTGCTGCTTTGCACATGATGTCAAGCGCATCCATTGCCGCTACAACACCTGTGATTTCGATAAATCCATACGCATTACCCATTTTGGTAAACTCCAATCAATACTGCTGTCTTAATAACAAAGCTATTCTCAAAGAATGTTTTAATCCGCCGAAAGCCTTTAAGCCTTGAACTTAGGCAGGATCTTCTCAACATCGCTGTGAGGACGGGGAATTACATGTGTAGCTACAAGTTCGCCGAGCTTGCTTGCTGCAGCTGTGCCTGCCTCTACAGATGCCTTAACCGCACCTACATCACCGCGTACCATAACAGTTACGAGACCCGAACCGATCTTCTCTGTTCCGATAAGAACAACCTCAGCTGCCTTTGTCATTGCATCAGCTGCTTCGATTGCTGCTGTAAGTCCTCTTGTTTCTACCATTCCCAATGCTTCCTGTGACATTTTTTGTCCTCCTTTAATCTTATCCTAATTAGTTTTTGTCAAGTGCGCTGATCTTCAGCATTTTCTCTGTGTCCTTAGTAGGTCTCGGAATAATGTGCTTCTGCACAACTCCCGTATTGGCAAGTGCCACCTCTTCGGCAGCCCGCATTGCCTCCGTAACATCCGCCACGCTTCCGCGGAACTTAATCGTTACAAGGAGCGGAACCGGAAGTGCATCTGCGTTTGCAGGCTTATTCTTGTCAAATACTTCAAGTCTGACATTAGCAGCCTTACATCCCGCATCTGCTGCCAGGAATGCACATACAAGACCGAATACCTCCAACAGTCCTACTGCTTCGTCTTCTTCTCTGGTTATTTCTTCTGCCATCATTGTTCCTTCCTACTGCATTTTATTACTTATTTACAACTGCTATCTTAAGGCCCGTCATCGATGCTGCCTTCTTGAACGCATCATCGACCTGCTCAAGGGGATACTTATCGGTGATAAGCTCATTTATTGGTAAACCGATTGCCTTGGCGCCTTTAAGAAAATCAAAGGTTGTTGCGTAATCTCTTAAGTTATATACCCAGCTTCCAACCGTAACGATTTCCTTAGAGCAGATATCAAAGTGGGGATTTATTGTTGCATCTCCGCCGTTAATAAAGAATCCGAGTTCACACAAACCGCCGCCCTTGCGGATGAACTTGTAGATATTTGCATGACCTGCCGGAGATCCCGTACACTGGAATGCGAAATCAGCAAAATGTCCGCCGAACTTATCATATGCTGCCTTTGCCATTGCTTCGATTCCATCGTAATCCTTAAAGTTGCAGGAATCCATTGCTCCGAGCTTCTTGGAGAATTCAAGTCTCTGAGGATTGCCGTCTACGGTAATTATGTTCTGAATGCCGAGCGTTTTAAGAACTGCCACGCATATAAGACCTATAGGTCCGCATCCCTGAACTATAACTCTTGAATTGAACTTAAGAATTCCTGTTGACTTAGCTCTTTCAACCGCATGCACCAAAACCGCACAGGGCTCAATCAGTATTCTTGAATCAAGATCAAGATCGCTTACATTAAAGAACGTCGATCCAAGTCCGCCGCGGATAAGAATGTAATCCGCAAACCATCCGTTAAGATGTGTATCGTCATCCGGAAGAAGTCCGTATACATCCGCGCCGCCTACATTCTTCTTGTTAAGATCGTACATTGTTATTTCGGGATCGTCCTTGAAAATCATACAGGTTACGATCTTATCGCCGACCTTAACGCTCTTGCCTGCGCTGTCTGTCTTAACGTTCTTACCCATCTTTACTATTTCGCCTGTTCCCTCATGTCCTAAGGCAACGGGAATAAGTCCGAAGGGATCTCTCTTGTACTCATGTGAATCCGTACCGCATATGCCGCAGCCTTCAACCTTAACAAGAAGATCGTCATCTCCGACTTCGGGCATCGGGAATTCTTTTACTTCCATTTTGCCGAGTTCCGTAAGCATTGCCACATGAGCGGTTTTGGGAATCCCTGCTGCACTGCCTGATGCAGCTGGTGCCGGTGCGCCAACGCCGCCCATCTGAGTCAGGATCTGCTTTACGATCTGCTCGACATCTTTTTCGTTAACTGCCATTTTATCCTCCTATCTTATGCAAAGGCTGTCTGACATCGTACATCTTCTTCTCTTTGTGAAGGCCTGTGCGCTTGTAAGTCCTTCGCCCGTTCTTGATGCAATCGTAAATGTACAATATCCTTCACCGCCAAAGCCGAGTGCCGCATAGCTCGGACCGTTCTTAACAAGGATTGCCGTATCAATTGCCTTGGCATATGTCGTAATCCTGTCAACGTTCTTGGAATGTATGTGAGCCGAATGTCTGTTGCCATGCTCTAACCATACTGCGGTATCAACACCTTCCTCAAAGGTCTTAACTCTTACCATTCCGAGTATTGGCATCATAAGCTCTGTTGTTATAAGAGGATGCTCCTTAGGTCCTTCAAAGACTATGCATCTTATATCAGGTCCTGCCTCAACTCCTACCATTGACAGAAGTGTTCTTGCATCTCTTCCCACGCACTTACGGTTAAGGCGTCCCTTCTCGTCCATTACTGTCTTAACCAGTTTCTCCTGGACCTCGGGGCTTGCTAAGTAGCACCCGTTTTCACTTATCATGTAATCCATGAGCTCGTCTGCTACCGCATCCATTGCCACGATTTCTTTCTCTGCTATGCAGGGAAGGTTATTATCAAAGGTACATCCGTTAACAATATCCTTTGCGGCTTTCCTTACATCTGCAGTATCATCTACAAATGCGGGAGGGTTACCTGCGCCTGCGCCGATAGCTCTCTTTCCCGAGGAGAGAACAGCTGTTACAACTCCCGGACCGCCTGTTGCTACAAGAAGCTGTATTGCAGGATGCTTCATCATTATCGAACTCGTATCGAGGGTGGGCTTTTCAACAGTAACTGCTATGTTGTCAGGTCCGCCGGCCTCAAGTGAAGCCTCATTGATAAGATTGATCGTATAGATCGTAGTCTTCTTGGCATTGGGATGAGGATTGAACACTACCGTGTTGCCGCCTGCAAGCATACCGATTGAATTACATATTACTGTCTCTGACGGATTGGTTGCCGGTGTTATTGCACCTATTACACCGAAGGGACCCATCTCAACAAGGGTAAGTCCTCTGTCTCCGGACCATGCGATTGTCTTAAGGTCCTCAGTTCCCGGTGTCTTATCAGCTGTCAGGTGATGTTTTAATATCTTATCACCGACATTGCCCATTCCTGTCTCGTTTACACCCATATTGGCAAGTATCTCTGCGTTCTCGTGAACCTTCTTGCGGATACAGGATATTATCTTTTCTCTCTGATCAAGGGTTAAGTTTCTTACAACCTTCTGAGCTGCTATCGATGCATTTATGGCTTCATTCATATCCTTATATACGCCGTGCATACCTTCGCAGGAACCCGTGATCTGCATATTGGCCATGACTTTTTGAACTATTTCATGGACTAAATGTTCATCTACAGCCACGTTATTACCTCCTTACCTTATTTAAAATCAGCCCTCATCTTACTTGCCAAGCTGTGCTAAAACGCTCTTTGTTATTTCAGCTACAAGATCTGCATTGTCAGCGCCTGCAGCAGATGATGAACAGCTTCCGCAGTTATGGCAGTTAGCCTTGCCCTTATTCTGGCACAGATTTGCGGGATGACGTCCGGGAAGTCCCATCTTGCGTCTGATCTCGTAAAGCTTTTCGATCTGCTCAGGATTGAATTCCTTAGGTCCGCCGAGCATCTTAGCCTTGTAAAGAAGTTCTGCGTAGAATTCAACTGATTCCATCTTCATGTATGCTGCAAGAAGATCTGTAGACCAGGTAAGTGCTCCGTGGCTCTCAAGAAGAACCGCATCGAAGTGCTCTAAGTAAGGCTCAACAGCATCGGGAATCTCCATTGTTGAAGGTGTTCCGTAAGGTGCAATGGGTACACAGCCAAGTGCTATTACTGCCTCAGGCATGATGGGCTGTGTAAGAGGAATACCTGCGATTGCGAAGCTTGTTGCAAATGTGGGATGTGCATGAACTACAGATCCTACATCGGGGCGCTTCTGATATACTCTCATATGCATCTTGATCTCAGATGAGGGCCTAAAGCCCTTGTTAGCCTGGATAACATTGCCCTGGGCATCAACCTTACAGATATAATCCGGTGTCATGAAGCCCTTTGATACTCCTGTCGGTGTGCATAAGAATTCATTGTCGTTAAGCTTAACGGAAATGTTACCGTCATTGGCTGCAACCATGTTGCGATCATAAATTCTCTTACCGATGTCACAGATTTGCTTTTTGATTTCATACTCGTTAAGTGCCATTTTAATCTCCTTCTTCTTTTAAATATTCCAATATGCCATCTACGCCTTCACCCGTTGTTGAATCTACATAAAATACTGTTTTGCATCCTGCCAGGCGAAGCCACCTTTCGGCTCTTTTGGGATCACCGTGTTCTAGATCGATCTTGGTGACTATTCCTATGACCTCACGGTTGCATGCGCTTGTGCAGCAGGGCGGGTATAAGGAATATTGTTCGCTGCTTGATAAGATAAGTCCCACAACATCCGCTTCGTATGAATAAAGTGCAAGTGCCCTTCCAAGCCTTGCAGTCTGCGCATACTCACCGGGTGTGTCAATAACCACATCATAATTATTCACGTACTGCGTCTTATGATATGTGACCCTCTCACCCTTAAGCGCCTGTGTTAAGGTTGTCTTGCCTGCTTCGCTTCTTCCGACCAATACTATCTTCTTCATATACTAAGTAGTTGTTATCGGAACCACCGAATAGCCTAACGTAAATTCCACATATTGGATAATTGCCTGAACGGACGCTTCTACAGAAGATACTGAACCGGTAATAATCACGGAACCTGAAAACCTGTCAACAAATCCAAGGTCGATCCCTGCTGACTTAACGGCGATATCTGCCATTATTATGGCTGTTTCCGCAGGTGATACGGTAAGTATTCCTATTGCCGCTTTGTCGTACTGTACTGCCGGGTCAAGTCCCAGTTTTTCATATAGGACCGGATCGGGGTTCGCAATTATATGTGCCAAAGTCACCTGTTTACCGGGAACCAGCTCCTGTATAATCCTCTGTTTCTCTTCCATTTCATCAATCCCTCCTGATTGGGATATTTGCTCTGCCAAACCGGATTAGGCCTTTATCCGGTTTGACTTTATGTTGAGTATATTCCTATTTTATTTTAAAGTCAACACGAAACCACATTTTTTATTTGAGTTTTTGTGTGGTTTTTGACGTTTTTGTCACTTAATCACATTTTTTGTGATAAAATATCATTGCTTTTTGTTGTTTTTTGATGGGTTTTGAGATAAAATCGGTATAGTAACAATCGGCACGGAATATGGAACGGTCCGATAAATGACAGTAAATT